>Ga0066256_1000188_pt1 | contig 262494 bp, 245 predicted proteins | sample ThiBio_1000_biof_FD_87107 | JGI IMG/M metagenome (GOLD analysis project Ga0066256, IMG submission 87107) | Wastewater bioreactor microbial communities from Cape Town, South Africa - Thiocy_expt_1000_biof (version 2) | ecosystem: Engineered > Bioreactor > Thiocyanate-remediating >... | reverse complement strand
CTCAACAATGCCATGTCGATCACTCCACAGCCCCCGCTCAAACCACGAGGGGCAAGGGTCACACATGGGTCAAATCTCGATGGAAAAATCCCAGCCTGCTGGGTCAGTTCTCAGTGGCAATCAACACCGATGATCTGTCGCGCAGCATCAAAGCACTGTCGGACTGGTCTGACAGTATCACTGTGCGCCAGTTGGCTCTCAGGATTATCGAGCTGGCAGACCGGGAACAGGGTGTTCCGGCACTCAAGCTTGAAGAGCTAGGGATACTCGAGCATATCAATGCGACCACCCTGGCGGCACAGAGCGCGGTGGAGTCGCTCAATGCCCAGATCGCGCTGGAAGTCGCTGAAGGCGAAACGGTAGCACGCGAGGCTTCGCAGAATGTGCAGTCCGTGCTGGCCTTCGGACGCGTTCTGCTCATTGCTATTGTCGCGCTGTCCATCGCGGGAGCGTGGGCCGTCGCCTACTTTTACGTGCATCGTAATCTCGTTGCGGGCATTCGGCGGCTTGCGGCGGAGGCAGTCAACGCTTCCCGGGGCCTGCCCATTGGAGCGGGTCCTCGACCCCGCGACGATGAGCTGGGTGAACTGGCTACCGCCCTGCATCAATTTCGCCAAACGCGCGACGAGCTTATCCAGGCCGCCAAGCTGGCTGCACTGGGGCAAATGGCGACCGGCATCGCCCATGAGCTCAATCAGCCGCTTTCCGCACTACGTTCCTATGCCTTCAACGGGGTGCGCCAATTGCAACGCGACGATCCGGCCGCGTTAGCGAACACGCTGGACAGGATTGCCGCCTTAGTCGAGCGGATGAGCAACCAGATTTCTCATATCCGCCGCTTCGCGCGACTTCCGGCAGAAGAACTTGAACGCACATCGGTCCTCAGCGCGCTGAACGAGGCGCTATCGCTCCTCGCCCATCGCATCGAGGAAGACCAGGTCGCCGTGACGCTGCGGCACTGCGCCGACGACAGCTTCGATGTGCTGGCCGAGCCGGTGCGGCTAGAACAGGTCTTCGTCAATCTCCTGACAAACAGCATGGACGCCATGGCCGACCGGAGCCGCCGCGCCATCGCGGTAGCGATCGGCAGGCGACAGCGGCTCGTCGAGATAAGGGTCACCGATAGTGGCACCGGTATCGGAGCAGGGGAACGCGACCGGATATTCGATCCGTTCTTTACTACTAAATCTCCCGGCGCAGGTCTTGGCCTGGGGCTGTCGATCTCGTTCAACATCGCACGCGATTTTGGGGGCAGGCTGGTGCTGGAAGGCTCGTCGCCGCAAGGAAGCACGTTTTTGCTGGAACTAAGGGAGTCCCCCGGTGCCTGAACTGGAAGTCCTGTTTTGCGACGATGACCCGGAGGTGCGCGAGGCACTGTTGGAGTCTTTCCGGATCGAGGGGCTTGCCGTGCGCGCTTTCGAGGGAGCGGAGGCGCTCATAGCGGTCGTCGATCCGCAGGCAACTCAGGTCGTCCTGTCCGATGTGCGCATGCCTGGCGTCGACGGGTTTGCGCTCCTGGCGCGGCTTCAGGCCATCGACCCCGACATTCCCCTCATACTCCTGACCGGTCATGGCGACGTGCCACTCGCGGTGCAGGCGCTGCGCCAGGGTGCCTGGGACTTCATCGAAAAACCCGCCGACCCGCTGGTATTAGTACAATCACTCAAGCAGTCGCTGTCGCACCGCGCCACCGTATTGGAGAACCGCCGCCTCAAGGCAGCTGCGCGCGATCTCAACTCCATCGAGGGCCGAATCCTGGGGCAATCACCCGCTACGATCCGGTTGCGTGAAACCCTGGCCCGGATCGCGGCTACTTCAGTGGATGTGCTGCTCGTGGGGGAAACGGGTACAGGCAAAGAAGTGGCTGCTCGGGTGCTCCACGAATTCGGAGCTGGCCGGGCCCACCCCTTCGTCGCGGTCAATTGCGGGGCCCTGGCAGAGTCGGTGCTCGAATCCGAGTTGTTCGGGCACGAGGCCGGCGCCTTTACCGGGGCGAGCAAGCAGCGCGTCGGGATGATCGAACACGCCAATGGCGGCACACTCTTTCTCGATGAGATCGAATCCATGCCCATGGCCGCTCAGGCGCGCCTCTTGCGTGTCCTGCAGGAGCGTCGCGTGGTGCGGCTCGGATCAAACCGCGAAATTCCCGTCAAGCTGCGGGTGATCACAGCAGCCAAAGAGGATCTGGTGGAACGCAGCCACCGCGGGCAATTCCGAGAGGACCTAGCCTATCGCCTGGATGTCGCGCGCATCGAAATCCCGCCCCTGCGTGAGCGTGCGGGCGATGCTGAAGTCCTCTTCAGGTACTTTCTAAACCTTGCAGCGGAGCGCGAAGGCGTGCCGCCGCCCCCGGTCAGCCCGGAGCTCCTATTGGCGCTGAGCGGCCACAAATGGCCAGGCAATGTTCGCGAAGTTCGCAACCGCGCGGAACGCTATTTCTTGGGGCTCGATCATTCCCGCATCCTGACGGATCAACCAGAGGAGCCCAGCCTGCAATCGCAGCGGGACAGCGCGGAGGCCGCCGCTATCAGTCAAGCGCTTCGTGCAAACAACTACCGCGTCGGGCGTACGGCAGAGGCGCTTGGAATTTCGCGCAAGACGCTCTACCTCAAGATGCAAAAGCTGAAGATTCAGACCTGAGCTGCGAACCCCTTGGTCGCTCTGGGCGTCGGGCAATCTCGAAGCCCGCCGCGCCGTCCTCAAGCTGGCCTTCCTCGGCCGTCTCGGAAATGTGCGCATCGACGACTTGGAACTCCGAATCTGGCATTGCCGCTCAAGGTCTTAGCCGGAATCTCGGGGGAAGATATTGAGTTGGCGCGCCCGAAGAGATTCGAACTCCTGACCCCCAGATTCGTAGTCTGGTGCTCTATCCAGCTGAGCTACGGGCGCGCGGGCTTCGTCGTGGGGACGTGAGGTCCCGGAAGCGGCGCCACCCATACACAGGGTGACTCGGCTTGGCAAGCGGGCGGTTCAGGCAACCAGCGTCGCGGCGGGGAGCGTGATGTCGAAGCGGGTGCCGGGGTCGAGCGGGACATAGGTGAGGGTGCCGCCATGGGCGGCGACGAGCTCGCGGGCGATCGCGAGGCCCAGACCGGTGCCCCCAGCCTTGGCCGAGCCCTCGAAGGCGACGAACAGGTTGTCGCGAGCGCGTGGCGGCAGCCCCGGTCCGTTGTCGGCGATCGAGATGGTGTAGCCGGCAGCGGCCGGCGCGTAGGACACGGTGACGCGGGCATCGGCGATCCTGTCGCCGGCGGCCTCGAGCGCCTCACGGGCGTTCTTCATCAGATTGACGAGGACTCGCGCCAGTTGGTCGGGATCGACCTTGATGGTGAGAGAGTCGGGGACGGCGTTATCGAAGGCGAGCGCTGGGTGGCCGCGGAGGCCGGCATCGATGGCCGACTCGTCGACCAGGGCGCGCAGATCGACCGGCTGCGGCCGCGGCGGCACGCCGCTCTGGCGGCCGTATTCGACCACCGATTGCGCGAAGGCGACGGCCTTGTCGATCGAGTGCAGCAGACGCGGCGCAAGGCGCTGGATCTTGGGATCATCGAGCGCCACGACCTGGTCGGACAGCATCTGCGCCGAGGTCAGCGTGTTGCGCAGATCGTGGTTGATCTTGGCCACCGCGAGGCCGAGATCGGCGAGGTGACGGCGCTGGCGCAGCATCGAGAAGATGTCGGTCTCCATCGCCGCCAGCTCGTTCTCGACGATGCCGATCTCGTCCTTGCGCTTCGTCGGCGCGATGATGAGCGTGGCGTTTTCCGGGTTGCGCCGGTAGGCGACCATGTTCTCGGTGAGGCGGCGGATTGGAAAGATCAGCAACCGGCTGACCAGCAGATAGAGCACCCCGGCGGTGAGCAGGGCGACCAGCAGCGAGATCAGGACGATATTCCACGAATAGGCGATGAGGTCGTCGTGCAGCGGCCTCTCGTCGACCAGCACTTCGACCTCGGCCTCCTCGTCGACGGTGCCGTCGGAATTGCCGAGGATGCGGAGCACGCGGTCGCCGCCATGGGTGAGCGTGTCGATGGCGCCCATGATGAGGGTGGCATAGTCGGTCTGCCGCATATCGACCGTCACGGCCTCCTTGGGCATCGGCCGTTCGTCGAGTTCGATGAGCTGGCTCTGGCCGGCGCGACGATAGACGATGGCGATGGCTCCCGCCGAGGTCAGGAGATTGTCCGTCATCATGGCAGGCAGGTTCATCACGTCGGGCACGGTGTCGAGCACGCGGGCGGCGACGATGCCGATGCGCAGGCGGTCGTTGAGCCAGGACTGGCGGAAATTGCCGGCCGACGGCAGGTAGATGACCACTTCCACGGCAAGGATCACCAGCGTGATCGTGGCGATCAGCTTGACGGAGAGCCCGGAGAAGAGTCCGGGCATGGCGCGGCGTTCGCTCATCTTGCCCGGAATCTAGTCAAATTGGCCTATCGCAACAAGCGATTGAGGGAGAGAAGCCGTTTCTCGAGCGTGCTGCGGGGTGCGGCCGCTGCTGCGGCTGCGCCCAGATGGCGCGCGAGGTCGGCGTAGCTCGGATAGGGCGCGGCGAGCTCTGCGAGGCGGCTTGCGGGGATTTTCTGCTCGATGGCGAGGGCGAAAAGGGCCGCCAGCTCCGGGGCGCCCGCCCCCGCGATGCCCGCCCCCAGGATGTGGCCGGCGCGCGCGACGATGAGCTTGACCACCCCCATGCCCTCGCGGCCGGCGCGGGCCATGTCGTTCTCGGCGTAACTGGCGCGGAGCACGGAGAAGCCGGTGCGGAAGCGGCCGCGGGCCATCGGCTCGGTCAGCCCGACCTCGGCGATGGGCGGATCGGTGAGGGTCAGGCGGGGAATGGCGGCGGGCTCATAGCGCGACTGGAGGCCGAGTAACGCCGCGCGGACCACGATATCGGCCTCGATGCTCGCAAGGTGCGGCGAGGGCGCGTGGCCGGCCGCTTCGCCCACCGCCCAGATCCTCGGATTGGTGGTGCGCAGCGACGCACTGAGCGAGAGCGCGCCAGCGTCCGACTTGCTGCGGCGGATGCGCGCCGCCTCGAGGTTGAGGTCGGCCAGCGCTGCAGCTCGGGCCGAGGCGACGAGGATGTGCGAGGCGTCGAGCGCGCCGGGTTCCTCGCGGTTGCGGATGACGATGCCAATGCCCTGGCTGCGCGCCTGGATCGCAACAATCGCCGATTCCTCAAGCAGGGTGACGCCCTCGTCGCGGAGCCGCCGCAGGGCGATCTCGGCGAGCTCGGGATCGGCCTGGGAGAGTCCCCTGCCCGGCTCGATGACCGTTACCGCGCAGCCGAGCCGGCGGTGCGCGAGCGCAAGTTCGAGCCCCATCGGGCCGGCCCCGATGATGACGAGATGGGTCAGCTTCCGGGTATTGTCGAAGATCGTCTCGGTGGTGAAATAGGGCACCGAGAGCAGACCGGGAATGTCGGGTTGGACCGGCCGCGCGCCGGTGGCGATGACGAAGCGGCGGGCCCGGATGTCGGTGTCGCCGGCCCGCAGGGTACGCGGGTCGGTGAAGGCCCCGACGCCCCTGATAAGCTCTATCCCCTCGGCCGCGAGCCGCGCCGGCGCGACCTCGCCGGTGCCGCGGCCGATGATTTCGGCGACATGGTCATGGACCTTGCGGAAGCTGATCCTAGGGGGCTCGCCAAAGACCCCGAAAGGCCCGCCGGACTGGACCGCGGCGGCCCTGTCGGCGGCGGCGCTGAAAGCCCGGAGCGCCAGCGCGCCGGCCTTCATGCTCATGCCGCCGGTCGTACCCCGCTCGACCATCACGACGCTGGCGCCGAGCCGGCGCGCCGTCTGCGCAACGGCAAGACCGGACGCTCCCGCGCCCACGACACATAGATCGGGGGTCAAAACCTCAGCCAAATCGGACCTTTACCGCCGCAGAATGGACCGAACTCCCCCGGTTCTAGTCAAACGCCACGAAAACGCCAGAGCTGGGCGATGAAAAGCCCGGGAGCGCGGAATCCCGTGCAGCGGATGCTGCGACAAACAAGCGGCGCGCAAGCGGGCGAAAACGTTGACTTGACCGGGGGGTTTCAGTATAGCCCGAGCCCAATTCAGCCGCGCGATGGAACGGCCCCGCCGCCCCTCGCGGTTTCGGCGTCGATCCAGCGTGTATCGAAAAGACCAAGAGGACCGCGCCCGGCGTGGTGTGAAACTATGAAGCGTACCTACCAGCCGAGCAAGCTCGTCCGTACCCGCCGCCACGGCTTCCGCGCCCGCATGGCGACCAAGAGCGGCCGCAAGATTCTGAACCTGCGCCGCGCTCTCGGCCGCAAGAAGCTCTCCGCCTAAGGGACTGGCCGCGATGACGGCCGGGCCGCGCAGCACAGGCCTGAGGCGCCTCACCAAGCGGGCGCAGTTTCTCAATGCCGCGCGCGGGAACCGAGCGGGCCGCACCGCCTTCTCGCTGCAGAGCATCGCGTCCGATATCGCCGAACCTGGCGTCGGGCTGACGGTGACCAAGAAGACCGGCAACTCCCCCGAACGAAACCGTATCAAGCGGCGTTTGCGCGCGGCCCTCAGGGCTTGCGCGCTACAATTGCAGGCCCAACATGACTACGTGCTGGTGGGCCGCCGCGAGGCCTTGACTTTGCCTTTTTCCAGGGTCGTTTCCGACCTTTCTTCCGCCATAGCCAAAGTGCACGCCAAGCCGCGCGACACCGGGGACCAGAGACGATGAACGAAACCAACCGCAACATGATCCTCGCGATCGTCCTGAGCGTGGTGGTGATTTTCGGCTGGCAGTTCTTCGTCGCAGGTCCGCAGCTCGAGCGGGCGCAGCGCCAGGCACAGATCGCCGCCGAGCAGGCAGCGGCCGCCAATCCAGGAATCGCGACCACTACGACGACGCCGTCCGCACCCGCCAGCGGCACCGCGACGACGCCGGCCGAAACACCGGCCACCGACACGCCGGTCAGCTTTGCCGACCGCGCCAGCGCCATCGCCGCGACCTCGCGCGTTGCCATCGACACGCCGGCCGTCGTCGGCTCGATCAATTTGCGCGGCGGCCGGCTCGATGACCTGCAGCTCAAGAAGTACACCGAGACGATCGCCAAGGACTCGCCGATCATCACGCTGCTGTCGCCCTCGGGCGCGCCCAATGCCTATTATGTCGAGCAGGGCTGGGCGGCAGCCAACGGTACGACGCAGGTGCCTGATGCCACGACCGTTTGGACGGTCGAAGGGGACGCCAGGCTGACGCCGACCACGCCGGTGGTTCTGAGCTGGAACAACGGCAACGGCCTCGTTTTCCGCCGCACCTTCGCGGTGGACGAGAACTACCTGTTCACCGTCACCCAGAGCATCGAGAACAGCTCGGGCAGCGATGTCGCGCTGTTCCCCTATTCTCGCATCGTGCGCGAGGGTACTCCGCACGTCTCGAACTTCTTCGTCCAGCACGAAGGCCCGCTCGGCGTGCTGGGCTCGAACAACCTCGTGTCGAAGAAGTACTCCGACATGCAGAACGACAAGCAGATCCGGCTCGACAACACCACGGGCTGGCTCGGCTTCGGCGACAAGTACTGGGCGACGGCCGTGATCGCCGACCCGACGCAGCAGATCAATGCGCAGTTCACCTACCTGCGTAGCAACAACCGCGACGAGTACCAGACGAGCTTCGTCGAGACGAACCCGATCGTCGTTGCCACCGGAGGCACCGCCGAAGACCACAGCTATGTGTTCGCCGGCGCCAAGGAAGAGGCGGTCATCGCCACCTATGAGTCGAGCCTCAAGCTCGACCGCCTCGAGCTACTGATCGACTGGGGCTGGTTCCACTTCCTGACCAAACCGATGTTCTATCTGCTCCGCTTCCTCAATGGGATCCTGGGCAATTTCGGCCTCGCCATGCTGGCGCTGACGGTTATCGTCAAGCTGGTGTTCTTCCCGCTCGCCAACCGCTCCTACGCCTCGATGGCGGCGATGCGGCGCGTGCAGCCGGAAATGAAGAGCATCCAGGAACGCTTCAAGGAAGACCGCGCCGGACAGCAGCAGGCGATGATGGAGCTGTACAAGCGAGAGAAGATCAATCCGCTCGCCGGCTGCTGGCCGATCCTCGTCCAGATCCCGGTGTTCTTCGCGCTCTACACCGTCATCTTCATCAGCCTCGAAATGCGGCACGCGCCGTTCTTCGGCTGGATTCAGGACCTCGCGGCGCAGGACCCCACCAACGTCTTCACGCTGTTCGGGCTGATCCCGTGGAACCCGACCTCGCTGCCGCTCGTGGGCAGCCTGCTCCACCTGGGCATCTGGCCGCTCATCATGGGTGTCACGATGTGGGTGCAGATGCGGCTCAATCCGCCGCCGCCGGACCCGACCCAGGCGATGATCTTCAACTGGATGCCGGTGATCTTCACGTTCATGCTCGGCTCGTTCCCCGCCGGTCTCGTGATCTACTGGAGCTGGAACAACTTCCTGTCGATCTGCCAGCAGTACTTCATCATGAAGCGGCACGGCGCCGACGTGGACCTGTTCGGCAACATCCTCACCTCGCTGGGCCTGCGGAAGACGCCCAAGCCCACCACCTGAGGTGGATGCGATCACGATCATCACCGGTCAGCGTACCGGTGCCGGTCACCTCTTCGCATTGCTGCGCAACATCGAGGCCGTCGCTGCGCGCGACGGCCTCTTCGTTGACGGTCATGCCGGTGCGACTGCCACGCTGGACGCGGCGGAAGCCGAGGCCCGCGCCGAGGGCAGATCGCTGCTGGTGGTGAAGGCGACCTCCGCGATGCCGCGCGACATGGTCGAGCGCGAGCTGCTGGGACGCACCGGCATGCGCGCCGTCGTCGTCGTGCGCCGGCTGATCGATGCCTATGTGTCGCTGGCCAAGGCGACCGCCCTCAACGCCTTCCGCGACCGCGACCTGACCAACGTCAAGGTGCGGCTCGACCCCGACCATTTCACCGCCTGGCTCGAGGAGCAGGAGGACTGGTACGGGCGTTGGCAGGAATGGCTGCTACGGCGCAGCTTCCCCGTGCCGATCCTGCGCTATGAGAGCCATCTGAGCGTGCCGCCCGAGGCGGTGCTGCGCCGTTTCTCGTCGGCCGCTGCGCAGGTGGGCATTACCGTGCGCGTTCCCGCCGCGCTGCCCCATCCCGGCCTCGTCAAGCAGGATCGCGAGACCGCCGCCGCCTTCCGGGTGAAGAACTGGCCCGAATTCTCGAAGGCCCTGGTCGAGCGCGACATCGAGAAACGCGCCTTCGGCTATCCGATCTGAGCGACTTGTTCTAAGGACAGGGCCATGACCGACGAGATCAACATCGAGGCCGGACGGCTGCTGTTCGCGCGGCCGTTCAAGTTCGTGAAGGGCTGCGTGCGGATCGACGATCTGCCGCCGGCCGATCGCGCCGAGATCGCCTTCGCCGGCCGCTCCAATGTGGGCAAGAGCTCGTTGATCAACGCGCTGACCGGCACCAAGGATCTGGCCCGCACGTCCAACACGCCGGGGCGGACGCAGGAGCTCAATATCTTTGAGGCCGACCTCGCGCCGCTGCGCATCGTCGACATGCCCGGCTACGGCTTCGCGCAGGCGCCCAAACCCAAGGTGGAGGCGTGGACGAGGCTGATCCATTCCTACCTCACGGGCCGCCCCAATCTGCGCCGCGTCTACGTGCTCGTCGATGGCCGCCACGGCCCCAAGGCGCACGACCTGACCGTGATGAACGAGCTCGACAAATCGGCGGTGAGCTATCAGGTCGTCCTCACCAAGGCCGACAAGCCGTCCGCTTCCGATCTCGCAAGGAACATCGAGGCGACCAGGGCGACCATCGCCAAGCGCCCCGCTGCGCACCCCAGCGTCATCGTCACCTCGTCCGAGGAAAAGACGGGGCTCGACGTGCTGCGGGCGGAGATCGAGTTCCTGACGCGGACCTAGCGTCCGCGCCGGAGGAAGGCCCCCAGATATCCCGCGACCTCGCGGCTGTCGCTGGCGCGGGAGACGGAGGTGAGCGCCGTTTCGATGACGGCATCGGGCGCCTTGCCGCGGCGGAGTTCGGCCAGCGCCAAGGTGTAATCGTCCTCGAACTCCGGATGCGGCTGGAGGCTCATGGCCGCGCCGTTGCGGTACATCAGGCCGGCATGCGGAGTGAAATCCGACGAGAGAAAGGTTTCGGCGTCGCTGGGCGGCTCGATCACCTGATCCTGGTGCGAGCAGGCGATGGCGAATTCGGGGAGGTTGCCGCCGATCGGCGCCGGCCGCGCCTTCACGTCGTAGACGTGGCGGCCGAGGCCCCAGCCCTTCTCAGATTTGCGCACGTCGCCGCCCAGCGCGTCGGCCATAATCTGGTGGCCGAAGCAGATGCCCACCATCGGCGTTCTCGCGGCATAAGCCCGGCGGATGTAGCCGCGCAGCGGTTCCATCCATTCGAGATGATTGTCATAGACGCCGGCCGACGAGCCCATGATAAGCGTCGCATCGAGCGTCGCCGGATCGGGCAGCCTCTGGCCCTTGTCGAGGTTGATCGTCTCGAACACGAAGCCTCCGCCCGCCAGCATCCGCTCGATCATCAGATGGTAGGCGCCGAAGCGGTCTCGCAGCGGACCGGGCACGTCGGTTGGCTGGATCAGCGTGAGCTTCATGCGCCAACAGATGGAGCAGTTCGCGTAGCGGCGCAAGCCACACGGCGGCCAGTCGCCCGGGCTAGAAGACGAAGGAGGCCGCCATCAGAGCGATGATCACCACGATGACTGCGCCGATCAGAAACAGAGCGAACAGCACCTTGGCGATGGTACCGGTGGCGGCCGACGCCCGGTAGAAGCCCAAATAGCCGGCGACGAGGGAAATCAGGAAAAAGATCAGGGCCCATTTGAGCATGAGGGAACTCCGCCGACGCCAGGATTGCGGAGTCAACTCGGCTGGCCCCCTCGGGTTGCCTCGGGTCAGGCGGCGCGCGGCGCGAATTTGAGGGAAAGCCCGTCCATGCAGTAGCGCAGCCCGGTGGGCGGCGGACCATCGTTGAAGACGTGGCCCAGATGGCCGCCGCAGCGGCGGCAGTGAACCTCGGTGCGCTCATAGCCGATGAGGGTGTCGGTCATGGTGCCCACCGCATTGTCGAGCGGTTGGTAAAAGCTCGGCCAGCCGGTGCCGCTGTCGTATTTGGTGGCCGAGTCGAACAGCGGCAGGTCACAGCCGGCGCAGTTGAAGACGCCCTCGCGGTGCTCGTCCAGCAGCGCCGAGCTCCACGGCATTTCCGTCCCCTGCCGGCGCATGATCTCGAATGCCTCGGGGCCGAGGATGGCGAGCCATTCCTCGTCGGTATGGGTGACCTCGAAGTCGCCGGGCACCGCGCCGGTGCCGGCGGCCAGGGCACGGCCGATGAAGGGAAGCGCGGCAAGTCCCGCGAGCGCGGTGCCGCCAAGCAGCAGCGAACGACGATCCAGCCTTGCCATGTCATCCTCCTCGAAGACGGTGCGCGTGTCCTAGCACATTGCAGGACACGCGCACGTCAATTGCATGTGTTCGGGGGCAGGCGGCAGCCCGTACCCGCGTCACATCTTGGGCAGCAGGACCGCGTCGATGACGTGGATGACGCCGTTCGACTGCAGCACGTCGGCGATGGTCACCGTCGCAGTGCCGCCGGCTTCGTCCTTGATGGTGACCTTGCCATCGGCAGCGCTGAGCCAGAGCTTGCAGCCGCCGACCGTCGTCACCTCATGGGTGCCGCCATCGTCCATCGCCATCTTGGAAATGTCGGTGGACAGAGCCTTCGCCGCAATCACGTGGCAGGTCAGGATCTTGGTCAGCATGTCCTTGTTCTCGGGCTTCAGCAGGTTCTCGACCGTGCCGGCCGGGAGAGCGGCAAAAGCCTCGTTGGTCGGGGCGAGAACCGTGAACGGGCCCGGGCCGGACAGCGTCTCGACGAGACCCGCAGCCTGCACGGCGGCGACGAGAGTGGTGTGATCGGCCGAGTTCACGGCGTTCTCGATGATGTTCTTGTCCTCATACATCGGCGCACCGCCGACATCAGGATTGGCCGCATAGGCAACGCCGACGAGAGCCGAAACGGAAAGCATGGCGCCAAGCGCCAGAGCGGAGAGTTTCATCACGTGACTTCCTTCCTTTGGGGACCGGTATGTTCCGGTTGAGACACCAGAGTTACGCGGAGGAAGGCTGTGCGGTTTCGCCGATGGCGATCACGAAAAAATATCGTTCTATCTGAACGCAGAAGTGAAACTTGTGATCGGGCAGAACCGTCTTGTCCCGGACGAGGTGGGGGCCGGCAGGAAGCGATCGAGTGATCCCGAGCCCCTCTCCCCGCCGGCCCCCGTCGCGTGGGTGACCTAAGTCTTCAGCGTGTCGTTCGGACACAACAGTGAGACGCGGGTGAGCGTCGAGTCCTTGGGGAGCAATCGCAGCAGCTGCGATTGAGCAGGCTTTCCTAGATCTGGGTTGCCTTGCCGGCCGCGACGATCGGGCCCTGCGCGACGCCGGTGGGCGAGCCGCCCTTGGCCTCGAGGGTGACGGCCAGCGTCGTGCCCTCGCCGAAATCGACGAGGATGTCGGGCGCGATCTTGACCTCGTTGCGGATGTTGGCCGCGATGACGCCCATGGACTTGGCCGCCTGGCCGTCCTCGATCGCCCACAGTTCGTAGTCGCGGTCGCTCGGCTGGTCGCCAGAAAGCGGCGTGATGCGCAGTTCGCCGCTGCCGCTGTTGTAGAGGGCAACGAAGCTGACATTGGAGCCCTCGGCATGCAGCGCCGCCACAAGCTCGGCTGCAAAGGCCTTGGGGTCGGGGCGCGGCGCCGTCATGTTGATGGCGACCGCGACCGCCGCAACGGCCAGCGCGCCGGCGGCAACGCTGCGCCACAGCGCCAGTGAGTTCCACCAGCCGCCCCTGGCCTGTCCGGTGAACAGGCGCTGCTCGATGCGCGGCCACACGCCCGATGGCGCGGGGCTCTCGGCGAACTCGACATCGAGGCTCGCAAGGCGGTTACGCCAGAAGGCGAGGTCGGACCGCAGCGCGGGCTCAGCCTTGAGGCGGGCGCGCAGACTCTCGCGTTCGGCTTCGGGCAGGAGCCCGAGCACATACTCGGCCACGAGGACGCTGTCCTCGTCGTGTCCGGAAATGTTGCTCTCGTCGCTCATGCCGACAGGCACTCTCTCAGTTTCATCAGGCTGCGGCGCAGCCAGGTTCGCATGGTGTTGAGCGGCACCTTATGGCGGTCCGCCAACTCCTCATAAGAATAGCCGTCGAGATAGGCGCCGCGCACCGCGTCGGCTTTCTCGGCGTCCAACTGGCCAAGGCAGTTGTCGATGCGCGATCGCTCCGAGCGATCGGACGCCGCCTTTTCGGGGGTGGGTCCGGCATCGGCCACATCGAGGGCCAGATCGATGTCCTCGCTCCTAGGCTTGCGGGCGCGGAGGACGTCGAGGGCGTGGTTACGGGCAACCGCAACGAGCCACGAGATCGGACTGTAGCCGCCCGGGACGTAGCGGTCCGCGCGTTGCCAGATCTTGACGTAAACCTCCTGCAGCGCCTCTTCGGCCTCCGAGCGGTCCCTCAAGATACGCAGCGTCACGCCGAACAGTTTCGCGCTGGTGCGCTGGTAAAGCGTCTTGAACGCCACGCGGTCGCGCAGCGCGCAGCGGGAGATGAGGTCGGCGATTTCTGCGGTTTCGGCGGCCATGGCTGGCAACCTATCGCGCGTCCGCGAAGCTGCCTACCCCTTGCCGCATTTGCCCGATGTTTCCGTCACATCGGCTCGTGATAGTGAAGGAGGGGAGATCCTGGGGGACGAATTGGCGGACGAGACGGGCGCGGGCGAGCGCAGGACGAATGTGTTCATCTCCTATTCGCGCAAGGACGCCGCGGCGGCCGACCGGCTGCATGCGGCGCTGAGCGCCGAGGGGCTCAATCCCTATCTCGACAAGCACGACATCGCGGCGGGCGAGGACTGGAAGGCGCGGCTGGGCGGCCTGATCGAGAACGCCGACACGATGGTGTTCCTCATCAGTCCGGACTCGATTTCGTCCGAAGTGTGTGACTGGGAGATCAATCACGCCGAGCTCAAGGGCAAGCGCATCCTGCCAGTGGTGACGCGCGAGGCCACCGACGTTCCCGAACGGCTGCAGCGACTCAACTACGTCTTCATGCGCACGCCCGACGAAGAGACGGCGTCCCTGCCTCGGCTCGCCGGTGCGCTTGCCGTCGATATCGGTTGGATTCGGGCCCACACGCGCTATGGCGAGGATGCCGGCGAATGGGACACGGCCGGCCGGCCATCGCGGCTGTTGCTGCGCGGCGCGTCGATCGGCGAGGCCGAGCACTGGCGCGACACGCGTCCGGCGACGGCACCGCAGCTCACCGAGACACAGTCCGCCTTCATCGCCGCGAGCCGGCGCGGCGCCACCAACCGGCAACGCGGCTGGATCGCCGGCAGCCTCGTGGTCGCAGCGGTCGCCAGCGGCCTCAGCGTCTATGCCTTCCTCCAGCAGCAGGCCGCCGAAACAAGCCGCAAAGAGACGGCAACGGTCCTTGCCACGTCCGACCTCCGGCAGGGCTCGCAGCTCGTCAACACCGCAGAGAGTTCCGCCGATGGTCTCGCCTATCTCGCCCGAGCGGCGGATGGCGGCGACCCACGCGCCCAGACGCGGCTATGGACAATGCTGCAGCAGCGCAGCTTCTGGCTGCCGGTCGAGGCTGGCGGCGCCGTGCCAACTGCCGACGAGGCAGTGGAGCCGGTGGTACCGCCCGAGGTCGTCGAGCGCTTCGCGACGATGGATGTCGACGGCATCGCGCAGAAGGTCACGAGCATCGCCATCAGCGGGGACGGCAAGAAAGTGTTCCTCGCCGTCGGTGATGTGGTGGAGGCGACGCCGGTCAAGATCAGCGTGTGGAACGTCGACGGCACGCCGGTCACCGACTGGTGGGAGCCGCCCTATGAGGGCGATTTCTACCTCTACCGGGTGCGCGGCTATCTCAGCCATGACGGTCGCTACCTTGCCGTCGAGCTGGAAGGCTGGCGCGAGACGGCGACGCTGATCGCCTACGACATGACCGCGCTCAAGCAGCTCGAGACCGACATCGTCGCGTCGGGCCTGCTGCCGCAGACACAATCGATCGGCTTCACCAATGTGCGCTTCCTCGAGCTTCCCGCCACGACCGACCGCGAGGCGCGGGTGCTGCTGCTCACCGCGGCGGCCAAGGGCGACGCGGCGATCTACGAACTGTCGGGCGAGTACTTTGGCGAGATCGCGCGCAACCGCCATCGCGCCTCCGTCGCCGTGGCGGCGATCGATCCTGATGCACAGTGGCTGATGAGCGCCGGCAGCGACCGCTCCGTCACCATCTCGACGCTCCACACCTATGGCTCGGTGGGCAACCTCATCTATGCCGACAGCCTCCCTACGGCTCTGCGCCGCAACGGTGCCGCCGGCCTGCTGGTCCAGACCGATAGTGGCGGCTGGTCCGCCTACGGCCTCAAATCGCCGGTCAAACGCAAGCCCAGGCCGGTCCCGCCGCTCGAAGGGCTCGCCAACGAACAGGAGGCGTGCATTCGACTCGCCGATCCCTATTTCGAGGCTGTCAGCCGGCTCGAGCATCCCTCGGGCCTCGTGCTCACCGTCGAGCCGGGCCGGCGTGTCGGCGCGACGCGCGGTGGCGGCGCGACGAAGCTGTCACCGCCATTTTCGGCCGACCTCCACACGGTATGCGCGAGCGCGGACGGCACGATGGTCACCATCACCACGGGCGATTTCCGCACCGAGATCTGGACAGCCGACTTCTCGGCCCGGCGCGGCCCGGCCATCGATGAGCGCGCCGCCTTCGGCGAAGGCTCGACACCGGAAAAGACCGACTGGGTCGCGATCTCGCCCGACGGCACGCGCGCCTTGATCCGCTCCTCGTTCTGGAATCCGCCCAATCTCGAACTGTTCTGGCTCAGCCTGTGGGACATCGAAAGCGGGCTGCCGCTGATGGACCGCACCGAGTTCGCCGACGACGGGCTGACCGACGGCGTCGTCCGCTCGGCCCGCTTCACATCCGAGGGCGATGTCGCCTTCGTCGGCGACGAGGCGCTGCAGCCGACATCGCTCGAGCTGGCGATGCCCAGCGCCCTACCGACCGCCCTCCCCGGCTATGCCGAGGCGATTGCCGGCCAGAGCATCAATGCCGAGGGGCTCGCCATCGCCGTGCCCAACCGGACGGAACGGCTGGTGGATGGGAACAAACTGATCGAGTCGCTGACCGACTAGGGAACCTTCATACGGATTGCGGGCATTTGTGCGTACAAACCGCTTTTCCGTCACGCCTTTTGCTCTATAGGGTTGCGCCCAAATGGAAGCCACGAGCCGCCACATGCCCGATATCGAATCGTTCTCCCGCGATGCCGCCGTCCTGTCGCAGGCGCTGCCCTATATGCAGCGCTACGAGGGCAAGACTGTCGTGGTGAAGTACGGCGGGCATGCCATGGGCGACGTCGCGCTTGGCCGCAACTTCGCCCGCGACATCGCGCTGCTCAAACAGTCGCGCGTCAACCCGATCGTCGTGCATGGTGGTGGCCCGCAGATCGCCAACATGCTCAAGAATCTGGGCATCGAGTCCAAATTCGAGGGTGGCCTGCGCGTCACCGACCAGCGGACCATGGAAGTGGTCGAGATGGTGCTCGCCGGCTCGATCAACAAGGAGATCGTGGCGCTGATCAATGCCGAGGGTGAATGGGCCATCGGCCTGTGCGGCAAGGACGGCAACATGGTCTTCGCCCGGAAGGCCGAGAAAAAGTTCAAGGATCCCGGCTCCAACATCGAGCGCGTGCTCGACCTGGGATTTGTCGGTGAGCCGGTGGAAGTCGACCGTACGCTGCTCGACAATCTGGCACGGTCGGAGATGATCCCTGTCATCGCGCCGGTCGCACCCGGCCGCGACGGCAACACCTACAACATCAACGCCGACACCTTCGCCGGTGCCATCGCCGGCTCGCTGGGCGCCAAGCGCCTGCTGTTCCTCACCGATGTTGACGGTGTGCTCGACGCCGACAAGAAGCTCATTCCAGAGCTGACCATGCGCGACGCACGTGAGCTGATCGCTTCGGGCGTGATCTCGGGCGGCATGATCCCCAAGGTTGAGACCTGCCTCGAGGCGCTCGACAACGGTGTCGAAGGCGTCGTGATCCTCAACGGCAAGACCCCGCATGTGGTGCTGGTCGAGCTGTTCACCGAGCATGGCGCCGGTACGCTGATCGTGCGCTAACTAGCCCTTGCCGTGGCGCGCGAGAAAATCGCGCGTCATCGCCTCCTGGATCGCCAGCGAGTCGGCGAGGATGCGCGCGAACAGCCTCAGCTCAGCCTCGGTGTACTTGCCCAGACTGGCATTGCCGGCCTCCTGCATCGGCAGATAGGCATCGCGCGCGAGCCGCGCCGTCTCCTCCGCCATCTCCACCAGCACCTTGCGCCGATCCGACGGGTCGGGTCGGCGGCGCACATAGCCGCGCGCCTCGAGCCGGTCGATCAGCGCCGTCACCGCCGCCGGCGTCAGACGCGTGTGCCGGGCGATGGCGCTGGCCGACTGCGGACCGTCCCAGAGCAGGCTGAGCGCCAGCCGCTCGGCGGGCCCGAGGCCATACACCTCCCCCACCGCCTCGTCGTAGCGCTGCGTGGAATCCTGGAAGCGCACGATCATGCTGCCCAGTTCATCGATCAGGGCGGCCTTGGGCGATCTTGACTTATTTTGTTCGATCATCTAATTATTCAATCATCTAATCATCAGATGGTTTCACAAATGTCGAATGGAACGCTCCTGAAGGCAAGCGGCAAGACACGCCTGCCCACCATCGGAATCGCCGGGGCCGGGATCGGCGGGCTGGCCCTCGCCATCGCGCTCAGGCGCAAGGGGTACGCTCCCGTCGTGTTCGAGCGGCGGCAGCGCGGACAGGTGGGCGAGGAAGGCATCTTCCTGACGCTGGCGCCCAACGGCCTCAACGCCCTGCGCGGCCTGGGGCTCGCCGAGGTCGTCGGCGCGAAGGGCGTCGTGACGACGGGCATCGCGTTGCACAACGAGCATGGACGGCAGATCGGGCTCGTCGACTACGCGGCGCATGCCCAGGCCTTCGGCGCGCCCTCGGTCACCATCAGGCGCGGCGCACTAAGCGAAACACTGCTCGACGCCGCGTTGGCCGAAGGCATCGAGGTGCACTTCGGCGCAGCGATCGATGGGGTCAGCGAGAGCAGCGACGGCGTGACCGTGTCGGCTGGCGGCGCGCGCCAGCAGGTCGACCTGCTGGCCGCGGCGGATGGACTGCGTTCGGTCGTGCGACGGCTGGTGCTTCCGCACCTGCCCAAGCCCGTCTTCAACGGCCTGATCGGCAGTGGCGGTATCATCGACGTCCCCTCCGTCGCGCCGACGGGCGGCCGCATGCTGATGACCTTCGGCCCTCGCGCTTTCTTCGGCTACATCAAGCATGGCGACGGACCGGTCTACTGGTTCGACAGCTATCCCTCCGCCGAGGAGACGATACGGGTCGGGGACCCCGCAACCTTTGCGCGCTTCCTGCGCGAGCTGCATCGCGGCGACCCTTTGGCCAACAGCGCCATCCTCGCCGCGGTACCGGGAGTGTCCTCGGCCTATCCCGACTACGACATCCCCTCGCTGAAAGACTGGTTCACCGACCGCGTCGTCCTGATGGGCGACGCGGCGCATGCGGTGACACCGCATTCGGGCCAGGGCGCGTCGATGGCGCTCGAGGATGCGCTGGTGCTCGCCGCCTGCATCGAGGCCGAGGCGTCGCCGCTTGCCGCCTTCCGGCGGTTCGAGTCGCTGCGGCGCGAACGGGTCGAGGCGGCTGTCGCCCTCGGCCGGCAGGGCGGCCAACAGAAGAAGGCGCAGAGCTGGCTCGCCCTGCGCCTCCGCGATCTCATCCTGCCGCTCGTCGTGCCGCTCGGGCAGAAGGCGCAGGAGAAGCTGTTTGCGTTTCGTGCCGACCGCTCGCCACTGGCGCAGCCGGCACGTTAGGTCACGCCTCCATCGGCACCGGCGGCGCCGGGGCGCGGGCGCCCTGCCCCTGGTCGGTGCCCTTGCCGCGCAGCAGGAACACCAGCACGAAGACGAGGCCGAAGCTCCCGATCTGGTACCAGGTGGCGGTTGCAGCCGAGACGGTGAAGGCCTCGTGCATCGATGTCGCGCCCCAGTCGCGCGCGCCTTCGAGGATCGAAAAGAAGATCTGGCCGATGAGCGCGACGCCGACGGCGCCGCCCACCTGCTGAAAGGCCTGGAGCGACCCCGCGCCGGCCCCGGCATCGCGCGGCGGAACGCCCGCAAGCACGAGCTGAAACAGCGAGGAGAAGCCGAGGCCGAGGCCGACGCCGGCCATGAACAGCGGCGGCAGGAACCACCAAGGGTCGATGGTGTCGGTGATGCCGGCGATGATGAAGTGCAGCCACACCATGCCGCCGGTAAGCAGCAGCGCGCTGATAGCGGCGCGGGTGCGCAGCCAGCTCTGGCCGAAGCGTCCGGCGATCAGCGAGACGACGAGTACACCCACCGAGAAGGGCGTGTTGGTGAGGCCGGATTCGAGCGGGGTGAAATCGAAGCCCGCCTGCAGCAGCAGCGAAATCACCATGAAGAAGCCGGGAATGCCCGACGAGAACACGGTGAGCACCGCCGCCCCCAGCAGAAACTGCGGATTGGTGATGAGGCTGTAGTTGAGGAGCTGCGGCCGGCTGGCCGCAGCCATGCGCCGCTCCCACAGCACGAACAGGGCGAGCCCCACCAGCGCCGCCGCCATCATCCCCCAGGTCCAGGCGGGCCAGCCATAAGCGCGGCCCTCGATGATCGGAAAGACCAGCGCCACGATGCTGGCGCCGAACAGCACGATGCCCAGATAGTCGTTCTTGAGATCGGGGTGGCCCGGCGGGCGCGGGATGATGAACCAGCCCAGCGCCACGGCGAGAATGCCGACCGGCACATTGACGAGAAAGATCGGGCGCCAATCGAGGCCGCCCAGATTGGCGCCGATCAGCAGGCCGCCCACGATCGGTCCGGCCACCGCCGCGAGGCCGGCGCTGAGGCCAAACAGCGAGAAGGACTGGCCGCGCTCTTCCGGCGGGAAGGTCACCGTGGCGATGGCGAGCACCTGCGGCGTCATCATGGCGCCGGCGAGCCCCTGGAGAGCACGCGCCGCGATCAGCCATTCAATCGAGGGGGCAAGGCCACAGAAGGCCGAGGCCAGCGAGAACGCCGCCACGCCCCACAGGAACATGTGAGTACGGCCCACAATGTCGCCGAGGCGGCCGAACGGCAGAAGGCCAAGCGCGAAGGCGAGCACATAGGCGGCGATCACCCACTCGATCTGGCTGGCATCGGCGTTGAGGTTGGTCCTGAGACTGGGCAGCGCGACGTTGACGATCGTCACGTCCATCAGGTTCATGAAGTTGGCGAGCAGCAGCACGGCCAGCGCCACCCAGCGGCGCGGATCGGCTTCTGCCTTGCTCTGCGGAACGTGAAACTGTGAACTCATGTTCTAGTCCTTGGCGGGCGCATTGGCGGAATTTGGATTGCGGATAGCGCGCTGCAGTTCGGCGGCGAGCCTCGTGTAAGTGTCGGCGTCCTTATGCGGGCTTCGACAAAAGCCCACCATCGAGGAGACAATAATCGTCGCCCAGGCGTCGGGATCGAGGTCGGGACGGAACACGCCGCTGTCGACGCCCTCCCTGAGCAGTTCGACAAGGGTCTGCCGCCACCGCCGCTTGAGCGGCAGGATGGCGGCCGCGATACGCTCGTCGCGGCGCGCGCGCTCCATCAGCTCGGAGAAGACCAGCATGGCCTGGGGCCGCTCGAGGGCGACCTCGCGGAAGTCGATGAATTCGAGCGCCATGCGCTCGGCGACGTCGAGGTGGCGGCGCGGCCGGGTGACGTGCTGGTCGCGGAACTGCGTCTGCAGCGACTCGGCCACCAGCTCGATCAGCGCCTCCTTGGTGGGCACATGATAGTGGAGGGTGGCAACGTTGATGCCGACACGCTCGGCGATGTCGCGCGTACGCAGGCCCTCCACGCCCTTTTCAACGATGAGCGCCCGGGCGGCTTCGGCGATGGCCGCGCGGCGGTCGTCAGTGGGCGCGCGGCGGCGCTCGATGGACGCAATCTGGTTCATGGGGCGCGCTGTATATACCCGCCGGGCGGATCAATCAATCATTTGATTGAGACGCCGTCCGAGATCGAAGATGAACAAAAACAAGGAGTTGTCTGGACACAGACATACACGGGCGCGCCGGCGGGCAAAGAAAATGCTGCCCGGGCGGTGAAAAATCCCATCGTGGCGTCAGGGGCCGGAAGGTAATCGGCGATGGGCTTGAGGGGAGGCCGGCCCGCTCGAGCGGACGGTTCCCCTCCCGGTCGTCAAAGAGCGACGGGGCGCGACCGCGCCGCAATCGCTAGCCTGCGTAGACCGCCTCGCGCAGCCCGCGGATATAGCCGATGGCGTAGAGCCGGCCGAAGCTCGAATAGCCCGCATGGGCATTGCTGTCGCCCTCGACGGTGGGCACGTGGTCGGGACGGAGGACGCCCGAGAAATCAATGTCCCTGTAAGCCTTCATGCAGGCGAGCATGTCGGTCTTGCCGGCATCGTGCCAGGTTTCCTCGAACCTGCTGGGCACGCCGCGGACGTCGCGGAAATGGACAAAGGTGATCTTCTTGCCGAATTTGCGGATCACCGCCGGCAGATCGTCGGTCATCAGCGTGAAATTGCCCTGGCAGAGCGTTATCGTATTGACGGCGCTGGGCGCCGTTTCGATCAGCCGCTGGTAGTTGTCGATGGAGCGCATGATGCGGCCGACGCCGCGGATCGGCGACAGCGGCGGATCGTCGGGGTGCATAGAGAGCTTCACCCCGGCCTTCTCGGCAACGGGCACGACGCGTTCGAGGAAATGCGTGAGGGTCTCCCACAGCCTCTCCTCGCTGATCGGCCCGCCCTCGGTGGGCTCAGACGTGACGTCGGCATAATCGAAGCTCGTCACCACCGAGCCGCCGCGCGAGGGCGTGTCGGTACGGGTGCGCAGCCAGTTGAAATCGGTCATCCACTCGTAGCACCACACCGGGATGCCGAGCCGCCCCATGTTCTCGATCAGCGTGCAGACGGTGTCGATCTCGGCCTCGCCGCCGGGCAGACCGCGCTTGGCGTTGTTGAGGGGCGGCCGCGACTCGATCACGCGCAACGCGAACCCGCCGTCCTCGTAGCGCTCCTTGAGCCGGGTCAGCGGCCGGAGATCCCAGGGCCGTTCGCCGGGAGCGAGCAGATCGTCGGTGGGGAGGCCGCCTACGGCCAGATCGACGCCAGCCTGCTTGGCGAGCTTCCACAGCGGCGAGGGGGTCGGATTGATGAACTCGGCAATCTCGAGCATGGCGCCCCCGGGGATGGAACGGGCACGGTCATACGAGATTTTGTCCGGTTGAGAAACCAATGGCAGCATCGCGGGTTTACCGGAGACGCGAAATCCGGAGGCGGACATGCCCACCACCGAACTTCCCCCGAGCAAAGAGAAAGCGCACGAAATCGCGCGCAAGATCGCCAATGAGCGCCCGCTCAAGAAGGACAAGGACGCTCCCGAATCCAATGTGAGCGGCGGCTTCAACCAGAAGAGCCGCGCCGAACAGGACGAGCGGCTGCGCCGCAACGAGGACAGCGTCACCGAGGGCGATGGACAGTAGCGGCCTGATGAATTCCGCCATGTTCTCTGACATAATCGAGGACATGACCCTGCACGATTCCGTCAAGGACCGCTTCGCCCACGTCACCGACTGGGTGTTCGATCTCGACAACACGCTCTACCCGCGCGAATGCAATCTGTTCGCGCAGATCGACCTGCTGATCTCGACCTACATGGTCGACGTCACCGGCCTGCCCTATGCCGAGGCGCGGGCGCTGCAGAAATCGTACTATCGCGACCACGGCACAACGCTGCATGGCCTGATGATCCACCACGCCGTGGATCCCGACCATTTCCTCAGGACCGTGCATGCGATCGACTATTCGGGCGTCGCCGCGCATCCCCTGCTGTCGGAGGCGATCGGGCGGCTGCCGGGCCGCAAGTTCATCCTCACCAATGGCGATGTGGGGCACACCGAGTCGGTGCTGCGGCAGGTGGGCGCCAGCGACTTGTTCGACGGGATCTTCGACATCCGCTCGATGAAGTACAAGCCCAAGCCCCTGCCCGAAGCCTATGCCGAGTTCTTCGCGGCGCATGGCGTCGACGCGAAGCGCGGCGCAATGTTCGACGACCTCGAAAAGAACCTCCTCGTGCCGCACGAGACAGGCATGGTCACCGTGCAGGTCGTCGCCACCGAGGATTTCGAGCACGACCAGGTCGAGAGCTGGGAGCTCGGCCGTACTACCGGTCCGCACGTGCACCACGTGACGGACGACCTCGCCACTTTCCTCAAGGGCGTGATCTAGGCGGGCTCAGCCCCTGAGCTCGACCTCGGGCAGATTGTAGTGCCGCCTGACCACGTCCCACCCTTCCTCCGCCGTGTCCACGACGGTGAACAGGTCCGGATCGTCGGGTGAGATCGTGCCGGCATCGGCCAGTGCCTCGAAGTTGATCACCTTGCGCCAGAACTCCATTCCAAACAGCAGCAGCGGAATGCGCTCCATGCGGCCGGTCTGGATCAGGGTGAGCGTTTCGAAGAACTCATCGAGCGTACCGAAGCCACCCGGGAAGATCGCCACCACCTTGGCGCGCAGCAGAAAGTGGATCTTGCGCGTCGCGAAGTAATGGAAGTTGAAGCACAGCTCCGGGCTGACATAGGCATTGGGCGCCTGCTCGTGCGGCAGGACGATGTTGAAGCCGATCGAGGGCGCGCCGACATCGTTGGCGCCGCGATTTCCCGCCTCCATCACGCCCGGTCCGCCGCCGGTAACCACGACATAGTCGCGGAACCCCAGCGCCTCTGAGGTGAGCGAGGCGTATTGGGCGAAGCTGCGGGCCTCGTCGTAGTACTTGCTAGCGCGTTCGAGATTGCGCTTCTGCTTGTCGTTGCGCGCCGCCCAGGCCGCCTTGCCTGGCTCCGGAATGCGCGCGCCGCCGAACAGCACGACGGTCGAGCGGATGCCGCGCTCGCGCAGGCTGAACTCGGGCTTGAGATATTCGAGCTGGAAGCGCACGCCGCGCGTGTCGTCCGAAGTCAGGAACTCGTCGTCCGCATAGGCGAGGCGATAGGCCGAGGAAGCGGTCTGCGGCGTCTGCGGTGCGCGTTTGGCCGCCGCAATGTCCTGCTTGGACGTTCTGAGCGGCGTCTTGTTCCGGCGGCGTGGAGCCATGCTGAAAAACTCATGGATAAATACGTTGGACTGATGCTGGCAGAGGCGGGTTAACACCGCGTGGCGCCGCAATCATTGGGGACGCTCCCGCCATGCAATTCACCTCCGTCGAAAGCTGGATCGACGACCGCGCGCATGCCGTGCTGCGCCGCCTGCCTGCGAGCGGCATAGCGGGTGCGCTGGTCGAGTTCGTGGTCTTCGGCCTCAAGCAGGGCTGGGCGTGCCTGTTCGGCGGCCTGCTGCTGGCATTGATGCTGCTGAGCAGCCGCCTGTGGCCGACAACCGCCCCTCTCGCGCGCTACGATTTCCTTGTTGTCGCGGCAGTGCTCATCCAGTTCGGCATGCTCGGCCTCAGGCTCGAAACCCTCGACGAGGCCAAGGTGATCCTGATCTTCCATATCGTGGGCACAGCGATGGAAATCTTCAAGACCGGCGCGGGATCGTGGATCTACCCCGAGGCGAGCCTGCTGCGGATCGGCGGCGTGCCGCTGTTTTCAGGCTTCATGTCCGCTGCGGTGGGCTCCTACCTGGCACGTGTCGGCCGCATTTTCGACTTCCGCTTCACCCGCTATCGGCCGCTATGGACCACCGTCGCCCTCGCCGCCGCTATCTACGCCAACTTCTTCACCCATCATTTCGTCTGGGACGTCCGGCTGCTGCTGTTCGCGGCGGCGGCGCTAATCTATGCGCGCACCGTCGTCCACTACCGCGTGTTCCGCTTCCGGCTGCGCATGCCGCTGCTCGTCGGCTTCGGACTGGTGGCGCTGTTCATCTGGTTTGCCGAGAATATCGGGACGTGGTCGAGCGCCTGGCTCTATCCGAGCCAGGAAGACGGCTGGCATCCGGTCGGGCTCGAAAAGCTCGGTGCGTGGTACCTGCTGATGCTGATTTCGTTCGTGCTCGTCACACTAGTGCACCGGCCGAGGCCATTGGGCGAGCCGATTGACACAGTCCCCCTGCCGACTAATGTCCGGCCCGCCAGTTCCCCGGATTGAGAAGCCAATGTCAGCCCACGCCGCCCTTGCCGCCACGATCGACGCCGCCTGGGAGGCCCGCGCCGGCATTTCCGCCTCGACCCAGGGCGACGTACGCGACGCGGTTAACGCTGCGCTCGAGCTGCTGGATACCGGCAAGGCGCGCGTCGCCGAGAAGGCTTCCGAAGGCGGCTGGACGGTCAATCAGTGGCTCAAGAAGGCGGTGCTGCTGAGCTTCCGGCTCAACGACAATGCCGTGATCCAGGGGCCGGGGGGCACAACCTGGTGGGACAAGGTGCCCTCCAAGTTCGAGAGCTGGGGCGAGAACCGTTTCCGCGAGGCCGGCTTCCGCGCTGTGCCCGGCTCGATCGTCCGACGTGGCTCGTATATCGGGCGCGGCGTGATCCTGATGCCCAGCTTCGTCAATATCGGCGCCTATGTCGACGAGGGCTCGATGGTGGACGGCTGGGCCACCGTCGGCTCGTGCGCGCAGATCGGCAAGAACGTCCATCTGTCGGGCGGCGTCGGCATCGGCGGGGTGCTCGAGCCGATGCAGGCCGGCCCCACCATCATCGAAGACAATTGCTTCATCGGCGCCCGCTCGGAAGTGGTGGAAGGCGTCGTGGTCGGCGAGGGCTCGGTCCTCTCGATGGGCGTCTATATCGGTTCTTCGACCAAGATCATCGATCGCGCGACCGGCGAAATCTTCATGGGCCGCGTGCCGCCCTATTCGGTGGTCGTGTCCGGCAACCTGCCCGGCAAGCCCCTGCCCAACGGCCAGCCCGGCCCCTCGCTCTACTGCGCCGTCATCGTCAAGCGCGTCGACGAACAGACCCGCAGCAAGACCTCGATCAACGATTTGCTGCGGGACTGAGGAGTTCTCCACAAAGTCCCCCTCCCTTCGCGGCGGGGAGAACAGCGCGTCGCGTGGCGGGCAGGTCTTGCGCGGCCCCCTGCTCCCTTGCTTACATGGTGCCGGGGAGGAAGCCATGTCGCATGCACTCGAGGGAACGCCAAAGCCAACCGCCACTCTCACCGAGCAGGCCAACGGGCGTCGCATTCCACGCTCGATGTTCATCGGGCACAGCGTTGGATATCTGCTGATCCTCGCCATCGCAGCGGTCGCGCTCACCTTCGTCCCCGGGGTGACGGTGGCCACGAGCTACGACGCCGTGTTCGCGGTCACGACGCCGCCCACCGTGTTGCATCTGCCCTATATGGGCCTCCACCCCTACGCCGTGGTCGGTCTGAGCGTGATTTCAATGCTGGTGTGGACGGATTTGACCATCCGGCGCCGCCATGATCGCGGACGGAGCGGTGTGGATGCGGCGATCTTCCAGATTCTGCTGCTCGCCTCGGTGATCATCCACACTTTCGCCGATGCTCCCGATATCGTGGGCTATCTCGACGCGTTCCTTGTGCTGTTTGGGCTCTACCTCTTCATCGTCCTCGTCATTCTCCCCGGAAACCCGCAGGAAAACCGCTACGGCGCCCCGCCGAAGCCCGACTAGAACCCGCTTCCCGCCAGACTCCGACTCTACTAAGATTCGCGGCGCGCCGGCTGACTGCGTGGGGGCAGGAGCGTGCGCTTTGCATGGGAGAAGACATGAACAATCTGGTAGGCAATTTCACCGGCATGGATGGCCGGATCAATCGTCAGGCGTGGTGGATCGGCGTCGTCGTGCTGATCGTGGTCGCCATCGTCCTCAATTTCATCCTCGGCGCCATTCTGGGCGGCGGGATGCCGAGCATCGAACAGCTCATGGACCCGGCCGTGATGGCCGCCTATGCGCAGAAGCAGGGCTGGATCAGCCTGATCATCGGCCTCATCACCGCCTATCCCTACATCGCGCTCAGCGTGAAGCGCCGGCACGACCGCGACAACAACGGCTATGACGCGATCGGCCTGATCGTGTTCAGCCTGGTGTGGAGCCTTGTGCAGGCGCTCGGCTTTGTGGGCAGCACGAACCCGGTCTACATGATCGTCAGCGTGATCTTCCTGATCTATGCGATCTACATCCTGGTGCAGCTCGGTTTCCTCAAGGGCACGGCAGGTCCGAACAGCTACGGCCCCGATCCGCTGCAGGGCTGACGACAGGGACGGGATATGGCCACCTCAACATCGGCGGTCGATCCCGTCGCCCTACTCGCCGATCTCATCCGCTGCGCCTCGGTGACACCCGCCGAGGCCGGCGTTCTCGGCGTGCTCGAGCGGGCATTGACGGCGCTCGGCTTCACCGTCACGCGCCTCCGCTTCGAAGGCGATGGCGGCAGCTATCCGGTCGACAATCTGTTCGCGACCCGTGGGACTTCGGGCCCACACCTCCTGTTCAACGGCCATACCGACGTGGTGCCGCCGGGCGATCGTGCCTTGTGGACGCATGAGCCGTTCGGCGCCGACGTCGTCGACGGCGTGATGTATGGGCGCGGCGCGGTGGACATGAAGTCCGGCATCGCAGCCTTCGTCGCGGCCGTGGCACAGGCGCCCGCAGCCGGACGCATCTCCATCGCCATCACCAATGACGAGGAGCATGAGAGCATCAACGGCACCGCCAAGCTGATGGAATGGGCGGCCGCCCAGGGCTATCGCTTCGATTTCGCCATCGTGGGGGAACCCAGTTCCACCGCGCGCGTCGGCGACTCGATCAAGATCGGCCGGCGCGGATCGTTCAGCGGGCGCATTACCGTCACCGGCGTCCAGGGCCATGTCGCCTATCCGCATAAGGCGCTCAATCCGCTGCCCGTTGCCGCCAATCTGGTCAGCGTGCTGTCGGGTACGCTTGATGATGGTAGCGAGCATTTCCAGGCATCGAACCTCGAGTTCACGTCCTTTGACGTCGGCAACACCGTGACGAACGTCATTCCAGCCGTCGCCACCCTCGCCTTCAATGTGCGCTACAACGACAAGTGGACGCCCGAGAGCCTCGAGGAATCGATCCGCGACGCCATCGAAAGCCAGGACGATGAGGGCACCCGCATCGAGTTCGAGCGGCTGGGCGTGGCGTCCCGCTCCTTTCTGTCGCCGACCTCGGGGGCGGTCGAACTGCTGTCGCAGGTGATCGCCGGGCAGACCGGCGCGCGCCCCGAATTCTCGACCGGCGGCGGCACCTCCGACGCGCGCTTTGTCGCGCAATACTGTCCGGTGGTCGAGTGCGGCCTGCCCGGTCCCACCATCCACAAGGCCGACGAGTGCGTGCCGCTCGACGACGTGCACGCTCTCACCGCGCTCTACGCCACCTTCATCCAGCGCTATCTGGGGGGAGACTGATGGATTTCGGACGAGCCCTCGGCATCGCGTTCAGCACCGGCAATGGCCGCAAGCTCCGGGAAGGCGAGACCGACCAGACCGAGCAGGTGACGTGGAACTTCGGCGTCGTCGGCGCCGGCATTCTGGCTGTCGTGCAGATCGCCCTGATCCTGTGGTCCGGCGCGTTGCAGGATCTGGGATTGCTGCGCGACCTGAGCGTCGTCGCATTCGTCCCCCTGATCGTACCCTTCGTGCTGTTCTGGATCGGTGCGAGGCTCACCGGCACCACTGCACGGCTGCCTGCAGCCTTCCTCTACCTCGGCATTGCGCTGGCGGTGCTGCAGGTCGCGAGCGTTGTGCTGTCGAGCTTCGGCATCGGCCAATCCGGCTTCGTCATCGGCCTCCTTCTCGCCGTCAACATGCTTGCCGCGCGGGGCTTCCTCAAGCTCGGGTGGCCCGCTTCCATCCTCATCGGCGTGCTCGTGGTCGCCGGCTTCATCGGCGCCAACTTCCTGCTGCTGGTGCTGCCCTCCGGGCGCCTGCTGGCGTGAACCCGATCGGCGACCTCACGCGCGCCTGGCGCGGCCTGGTCCTCACCGCCAGCGGCAAACCCGAGGCGGCGGCACAGTTCAACCCAACGCTCATGGGCCTTGCGGTCGCGCTCGGCTGGTTCCTGCTCGCGATCATCCTGTCAGCCGCCGCGCAGTCCGCGGCGATGGGCCTGCCGAGCGCGATGCAACTGCTCATCGGCATCTTCATTCAGGCGGTGAGCGTTGCGGCGCTCGGGCTGGTCACGGCACAGAGCTTCCACTTCCTGAGACTGGGCGTGGCAATGACGACGCTGTTCGTCCCCATTGTCTGGTTCATGGCGCTGGTGCAGGTGCTCGCCATTCCGCTGAGCATCCTCGGCCCCAATGCGCAGCTCATCGCGGTCCTCGCGCTCGTCGCGCTGATCTGGCGGGCCGGCGTCGTCCTCGCCGGTATGCGCACCGGGGTTGCCATCGCATTTGCATTGCTTTGCCTGATGGTCCTTGTCGTCGTGCCCAACGCTCTCTACATCGTCTTCCTGCAGATCCCCTCCCCCGCCTGACGAGTCCCCTCTTGGCGCAGCAGCATTCGACATTCGCCGAAGAGATGATGGCGGCCGGGCGCGGCGTGATCGGCCTTTTGACGGGCGACCGGCAGGCCGGGAGCTATTTCGATCTCAACAATCGGGGCCTTGCGGGCAGCTTCATCGCACTGCTCCTCGTTACCGCGCTCAACGCGGTGCTGCCGATCATCCTGGGCAATGAGGGCGACAGCATTGCGCGCGGCGTGATCACCGTGGCGCTGCTGTTCCTGCTACAGATCGGCTTTTCGATCATCGTACTGCGGCAGGTCAACCGGATGGATGGGCTCGTGCCCTATCTGGTGGCCGACAACTGGGCGACCTTTTTTCTCACGCTGGTCTCGGCTGCGCTCGCCGCCGCCGGACTCGCCAATGACTTCACCCTGATCGTCCTGGGCGTCGTGGTCATCATCGTCGAGGTCAACATCGCCCGCCTGATCGTCACCCTGCCGCCGCTGCAGATCGCGATGTTCCTCATTGCGCAACTGGTGGGCGTGTCGCTCGGCCTCGTGCTGATCAGCTTCCTGTTCCCAATGCCGCCCGAAGTGGCGGACGCGGTGGCAGCGCTGGCTCAGTAGTCCACGCGCACCAGGTAGAGGCCCTCGGGCGGCGCCAGCGGACCGCAGCGGGCGCGGTCGCGCGCATCGAGGGCGGCGCGAAACTCGCGCGGCGTCCACTTGCCCTCGCCCACGAGCTTCAACGACCCTACCATCGAGCGAACCTGCGAGTGGAGGAAGCTGCGGGCACTGGCGCGCACCACGATCGTCTCGCCTTCGCGGCTCACATCGAGCCGGTCGAGCGTCTTCTCGGGGGATTTCGCCTGACACTCGGAGGCACGGAACGTGGTGAAGTCGTGCTTGCCCAGGATGAGCTGGGCGGCGGCGTGCATGGCATCGGCATCGAGCGCCATCGGGCAGTGCCAGACGCGATGGTCATCGAGCGCCGGCCGGCCGCGGCGGCTAAGGATGCGGTATTCGTAGTGGCGGCCGATGGCGGAGAAGCGCGCCTCGAAGCTATCAGGCACCGCCGCCGCCTCGACGATCGCCACCGGATGCGGCTTGGTGTGGAAGTTGAGCGCCTCGCGGATGCGAAACGCATCCCATTTGCGGCTCAGATCAAAGCTCACGACCTGCCCCAGCGCATGCACGCCCGAATCGGTGCGGCCTGCCGCCTGGATCGCGACTGTCTCGCCGCTCATCTTCTCGATGGCCTCTTCGACAACCTGCTGCACGCTGAGCGCATCGGCCTGCCGCTGCCATCCGGCGAACGGCGTTCCATCATACTCGAGCTTGATGCAGTAGCGGGGCACTAGCGCGCCCGCTCTGGCAGCGGGCCTGCACCGCGCAGGAACGTCGGGGCATCCATCGCTGCCTTGCCTTCGCGCTGCACGGTGACGAGGCGCACGGCGCCTGCGCCGCAGGCAATGGTCAAATCGGGAAGGATCGTTCCGGGCGCTCCGTGGCCGCTACCGATCGTCGAGCGGATCGCCTTGACGCGCGTCACCTGGCCGCCGAGGTCGAGCTCGAACCAGGCGCCGGGGAATGGCGACATGCCGCGAATGAGGTTGTGCACCTCTGCTGCCGGCTTGCTCCAGTCGATCCGCGACTCGGCCTTGTCGATCTTGCTGGCGTAGGAGACGTCTTCCTCAGCCTGCGGCGTGAAGGTGAGCGAACCGCGCTCCAGCGCTGCGAGCGCGCGACCTACGAGATCGGCGCCCACCAGCATCATCCGGTCATGCAGTTCGCCGGTGGTCATATCGGGACCGATGGGCATTTCGTCGACCAGCGCCACGGGACCGGTGTCGAGCCCCTCGTCCATCTGCATCACCATCGCGCCGGTGCGCGCATCGCCCGCCAGCACCGCACGCTGGATCGGCGCGGCGCCGCGCCAGCGCGGCAGCAGCGAGCCGTGAAGGTTGAGGCAGCCGAGCCGCGGCGCTTCAAGGATCGGCTTGGGCAAAATCAACCCATAGGCGACAACGACAGCCACATCGGCATCGAACGCTGCGAAAGCGATCTGCTCGGCTTCATTGCGCAGCGACTTCGGCGTCATGACGGGAATGCCGAAGCCCTCGGCGGCCTCGTGCACCGGCGACTTGCGCTCGGCCTGACCGCGCCCGGCGGGCTTTGGCGCGCGCGTATAGACGGCGACCACATCGTGGCCGGCGCTGACGATCTCGGTGAGTGTGGGCACCGCAAATTCGGGGGTGCCCATAAAGATGATGCGCAAGCGTCACTCCGTGAGTGGGCGGGTAGCGAGTAGCCAGCGGCAAACAGAAGAACCGGTGCCCTGTTCGCTACTCGCTTCGTTTCAGCTCGCCTTCTTTGCGAGCTTCTCCGCCTTCTGGAACTTCTTGAGCACCCGGTCGCGCTTCAGGCGGCTGAGGTAGTCGATATAGAGCACGCCATCGAGGTGATCGAGCTCATGCTGGATGCAGATCGCCAGCCGGTCCTTGGCTTCGCGCTCGACCTCGTTGCCGTCGAGGTCGGTGTATTTCACGGTCACCTCGGCCGGGCGCTCGACATCGTAATAGATCTCGGGGATCGACAGGCACCCCTCCTCCGACGTGATGGTCTCCTCCGAGTACTTCAGGATCTCAGGGTTGATCATCACGATGGGGTCGGGCTTTTCGCCTTCCTTGGCGAGGTCCATCACCACGATGCGCTTCATTTCGCCGATCTGCGGGCCGGCGAGCCCGATGCCGGGCGCGTCGTACATGGTGTCCAGCATGTCCTTGGCGAGCTTTTTGACCTCGGCGTCGACCTTTTCGATCGGTTCGGCGATGGCCCGCAGGCGCGCATCGGGCAGCACAAGGATTTCGCGTTTCGCCATGGAAGGTCGGCCTTTCGGGGAGTTTCGGGCTCAATATGGTATGTCGCGGCCATGGGTCAACCGGCTGTTGACCCAGCGTGAACAATACGAGAACTTGTTAAGCCGAATCGGCTAGGCTCCGCCCATGGACAAGGTTCTGTTTTCGCTCGGCGAGTTCCCCGTCACGCTCGAGGCCGCCATCTACGCCATCGTCACTCTGGTGACGGGACTTCTCGTGATCCTCGTGGTGATGTCGATCCGCGCCGGCCGCGAGCGCGCGGCTGAAGCCGAAATGCGGGCCGCCGAGCTCGAGGCAGCGCGCGCCAAGAGCGCCGACCTCGAGGGCAAGCTCGCCGGCATGCTGCAGGGCCAGTACGAGATGAATGCGCGCATGCAGACCATGGCGCAGATTTTCGGCGACAGGACGTCCGACCTGATGCGCAGCGTCAACGAGCGCATCGACGCCCAGGGCCAGCGCGTCGGCCAGGCATTGCAGGAGTCCAACACCAAGACCACCGAAAGCCTCGGCGCGCTCAACGAGCGGCTGGCGGTGATCGACAAGGCGCAGTCGAACATGGCCGACCTGGGCAAGGAGGTGGTGAGCCTGCAGTCGATCCTCTCCAACAAGCAGACGCGCGGCGCCTTCGGCCAGGGCCGAATGGAGGCGATCATCACCGACCACCTGCCGGCCGGCGCGTTCGCCTTCCAGTACACGCTCTCCAACAACAAGCGGCCGGACTGCGTGGTGTTCATGCCCAATGGCGGGCCCAAGCTCGTCGTCGACGCCAAGTTCCCGCTCGAGAGCTGGGAGCGCGTCCGCACGGCCCAGAATGAGGTCGAGCTCAAGCAGGCGATGGCCGGCTTCCGCACGGATATCGGCTACCACGTCCGCACCATCTCGGAGAACTATCTGATCCCCGACGAGACGCAGGACACGGCCTTCATGTTCGTGCCGTCGGAATCGATCTTCGCCGACATCCATGAGCGCTTCGACGACCTCGTGCAGAAGGCGATGCGGCAGCGCGTGGTGATCGTCTCGCCGCTGATGCTGATGCTCGCCATCCAGGTCGTGCAGGGCCTGCTGCGCGACGTGCGCATGCGCGAGGAAGCGCACAAGATCCAGAAGGAAGTGCGCGAGCTGCTCGACGATGTCGGCCGGCTCAAGGACCGCGTGATCGCGCTGCAGAAGCACTTCGCGCAGGCCAACAACGATATCGGCGAGATCCTGACATCGACCAGCAAGGTGGTGCGCCGCGGACAGCGTATCGACGAGCTCGATCTCGACGAACCCGCGCCCGCCGTCGCCGCACCCGTCATCCCCGAGCGTAAGGTCTCCGGCGGGCTGTTCTAGCCGACCAGCCGCAGCTCCGGCCGCTCGGGCTCCAGTGTCCTGCTGCGCCCCTCCGTGATGGCCCGGAAATTGGCGATGTCCTTGGGGCGGCTCAGCAGATAGCCCTGCGCCGACTGGCAGATTTCCGACTTGAGGAATTCGAGCTCCTCGGGGCGTTCGACGCCCTCGGCCACCACCGGCACATTGAGGCCGCTGCCGAGGCCGAGCACAGCGCGCACGATGGTCGCGGACTGGCCATTGGTGTCCACCGAGCGGATGAAGCTCTGGTCCACCTTGATCTTGGAGAACGGGAAAGCGCGCAGATTGGCGAGCGAGGAATAGCCGGTGCCGAAATCGTCCATCGCGATCTCGACGCCCAGCGCCTTGATCTGGCGCAGCGTCGTCACCGCGCGAGCGATATCCTTGACCAGCGCGGTTTCGGTGATCTCCACCTCGAGCCGCGACGGCCTGAGGCCGGTGTCGAGCAGGATCTCGTGTAACGTGTGGGCAAAGGCGGGGGCGTGGATCTGCACGGCCGACACATTGACGGCAACGGTGAGATCGCCTGCCCATTTGGCCGCTTCGCTGCAGGCGGTGCGCAGCACCCATTCGCCGATCTGGAGGATTAGGCCGCTCTCTTCGGCAATCGGTACGAATTCGCCCGGCGAGACTTCGCCGCGCTCCGGATGGTTCCAGCGCACCAGCGCCTCAAAGCCGGTGACTTCGCCGGTCTGGAGGTCCACCTGCGGCTGATAGACGAGGCGAAGCTGGTTGCGCGCCACGGCGTGGCGTAAATCGTGCTCGATCAGGCGGCGGTCGCGCACGGCGGCGCCCATGGCCGTTTCGTAGAAGCGATAGACGCCGCGGCCGTCCTGCTTGGCGCGATAGAGCGCGGTGTCGGCATGGCTCACCAGCGATTGCGCGTCGTGACCATCGTTCGGATAGAGCGCGATTCCAATCGAGGCCGAGATCATGGCACCCGAGTCGCTGGCTTCGTTGTCGCGACGGAACGCATCCATGATCATTTCGGCGACATAGCCAGCGCGGGCGGGCGAATGCACATCGTTGAGCAGCACAGCGAACTCATCGCCGCCGAGGCGCGCCGCACTGCCGCGCCCCTCAACTACGCCCTCGATCGCACGGGCAACGCGCTGCAGCAGCCCGTCCCCGGCAGGGTGACCGAACAGGTCGTTGACTTCCTTGAAGCGGTCGAGGTCGAACCCGAGCACGGCAAAGCTCTGGCCATGCCGCTTGGCATGCGCGATCTCGTCGTCGAGTGCGCGGGTGAAGCTGGCGCGGTTAGGCAGGCCGGTCAGCGTATCGTGATGGGCAAGGAAGCGGATGTGCTGCTCGGCCTTCTTGCGGCCCGACAGATCGCGCACGGCGACGGCCTGATGCGGCGTGCCGCCGAAATCGACACTGCGCAGGATTGCCTCCACCGGCAGCTTGGCGCCGCTGGCATTGGTCAGCTCGGTCTCGACCGGCGTGTTGGGCGTCTCGGTCAGGGCCGTGACGACGGACGGCGCGAAGAAGTCGGCGAGGTGGCGACCGGTGATCTGCGCCTGCGGCGCGTCCACGAGACCCATGAAACTGGCATTGGCAGTGACGATGTTGCCGTCCTTGGCCACCAGCAGCCCCTCCACCGCGGCGTCGGCAAGGCCGCGCCTACGGTCGGCTTCCTCGACCGCGCGGCGCCGGTCGCGCATGTCGAGAGCGATGCCGCCAAGAGCGATAAGCAGCACAAGGATCGAGCCGGCGGCCACGACGAGCGACAGCCAGATGGGGGTTGCGTCCTCGGCGCTGACGATGGGGAAGCAGTCCTGCAGACCGGCCGCGCCCATGGCGGTAAAGTGCATCGAGCAGATCGCGACCGTGAGGATCAGCGCGCCGTGGGCGCGCCATTTCCACGTATCGCCCCAGGTGCCCACGAGCAGGGCAGCGGCGCCAAACGTCATACCGAGGGCCAGCGACACAGCCACGAGCCACGCATTCCAGATAATATGGCCGCCGAGCAGCAGGGCCATCATGCCGACATAGTGCATCGCGGAGATGCCGATCCCCACGACGGCGCCGGCTAGGATCGCGTCCGTCCGGCGCGTGGTCACCGCCGCGTAGAGCAGGCCGGCACCGACGATGGCCACTGCGATTGCCAGCGACAGCAGGGTGAGGGGCAGGTCGTATCCGGTCGGCATTCCCGCCGAAAAGGAGAGCATGGCAATGAAATGGGTGCCCCAGATCCCGAAACCGACTGAGACGGCCGCGATTCCGAGCCACGTGAACTTCATGCCACCATCGGTGCGTCGCGCGTGGTTGAGAAGCGTCATGCCGGCGAAGGCCGACAAGGCGCACACGATGGCGGCGAGGGCCACGAGCCGCAGATCGTGGTGTTCTAAGAGGGTAGACAGGACGACCTGCACGACAATTCCCCAAGAATGGTAACGATGACATCCTCAGCCCCAATGGATGAAAAAGCCCTTGCGGGGCAACGACAGGGGCCGTGGGGGTCGCTCACAAATCGGGCGCTGGTGAATCAGGCATTAAGGCCGGGGTCGATCCCGCCTGAGCCGCGTGATCAAGGCGACGCCGGCCGGACCGGCTTGGAAACCGGCCGGCCGCAGCGACGTTGTCCATCCTAAACCGCTAGGGAGATCAGCGATGAGCAGCCAGCATCCGGGCCGTGTCCTGCCGCAGGACGTGATCCCGCAGGACGGGTGGGGGGACATGATGACCGCACTGCCGATCAGCCAGGCGGAGATCGAGGATTTGCTCTATGGGGACGATCGGCCTGCCGCCGAGCGCGTTGAGCGCCTGAACGAACTGGCCGCCAGCCTGCGCGATCGCGAACCCGGCGACTTCGGCGACAACGATCCGGGACGGCTGCTCGACGAGATCGACCGCGCGATCGCCCGGCTCAACGGTGCGCTCGAGCGCGACCCCGACCTCGAATATGACGAGCCCACAATGGCCGACGACCCGCTCAACCACCGCGAGACATTGTCGCCCGACTCCGACGAATTGGAGGCGATCGAGCAAGACGACGAGGCCTCGCTGTCCGACGGCGAGCCGCTCGACGACGACGCACTCGACCCGGAGGAATGGAGCGAGGACGATTCCGACGTCAACCGCGGCGTGCGCTAGAGGATGAAATCTCCCTTGCTCAGCTCGGACAGGCTGACATTGGCCAGGACGATCACCATTACGTCCGCAAGGTCGCGGTCGAGATTGACGTGAACGAGGACGTGCGCGCCATACGCTGACACGCTCACCTCATGCCCGCCGGCGAACGGCCCTTCGCCGCGATATTTGAGCTTGCCGGTAAACAGGTCGCTCAGGTCGATGCGGTCGACGCCATTGCCAAAATCGGTGATGATGTCGGGCGCTGCCGCCGACTCCCCACGCTTTGAGTAGATGAACCGATCGGCGCCGTCGCCGCCGGTCAGCGTGTCGCCGCCCATGCCGCCAACGAGGCGATCCTTACCGGCGCCGCCGACGATCATGTCGTTGCCACCCTGGCCGAGCAAGTGGTTGGCCGCGCTGTTGCCGGTGATTTCTTCCGCTGCATTGCTGCCGATCAGCACCAGCGGCGACCTGCCAAGCGCGTGCAGCTCGGTGATGGCGGCCGACTTCGACTGCACGCTGCCATTGGTCCATATCTCGTTGCCGTTGACCACGTCGACCTTGACGTTAGTCGAGCCCAGCGCGACGTCGAGCTTGAGGGTCACGCTCTCGAGCGCAACTTTCATGGTCGCGATGCCCGTTGCACCGAACTGCAGCTCATAGCCTCCACCCGGCCCCGCGATATCGGCTGGCGCGCCCTTGGCGGTCACCCGGCGCGCGGCCACACCCTCGCCGACGTCGTAGAAATCGTTGTCGGTAATATCGGAGTAGATCACGCCGGTGATGAACACCTTGCTGCCCGAGCGCACGAAATCCTGCGTCACCATAGAGGCAACATAGGGCTGGCCTCCGTCGATGAAGCCGCCCGCCTGCTGACCGATGCCGACTTCCTGGAAGCTGGAGCGCAGTATCCGCGCACGGCTCGCTCCATCGGCGAATAGGGTCGCGTGCTGCGCGAAGATCGCCTGGGTGAAATCGGGCACCGTATCTGCGCCGACCCAGGAGATGTTCTCGCCATAAACGTGCTGACCGCTGATCTTGTAGCCGTAAGCCATCATGCGATCGAGCGCGGTCTTGGCGATGAAGCTCTGCGAGCCCTTGAACTGCGTGCTGGCGAACACGTCGTTGAGCAGCATCCAGCCCGAATGATTGTAGGCCGCCGTCCGCAGCATGTCGTTGCCGGCAAGCACCTGGACCGGCTTGCTCTGTCCGGGTGCCAGCGTCACACCGAGGCGCTCGGCCTCGGCCACCGGATCCATCCGCGCCCGGTTGATCAGTTCGAGCATCAATTGCTCGCGCGCCGTCATGTTGGCCATCGAACGCACTCCCTTGAGCCTCGAGCGGGGATTGAGAGCGCGAAAAGATGTCGGGAGCGTCGCCGCGCGAGTACGGCGTTCTACATATCCGTACGGGCCTTGAGCGCCTGGCTCAGCGTGCCTTCGTCGAGATAGTCGAGCTCGCCGCCCACCGGCACGCCATGGGCGAGGCGGGTGACCTTGATGTCGAACCCGTCCAGCCGATCGGTGATATAGTGAGCCGTCGTCTGCCCCTCGACCGTGGCGTTCACGGCGAGGACGACTTCGCCGAACTCCGCCGCGCGGCGGATCAGCTCGTCGATCGACAGGTCGTCCGGACCGACACCATCGAGCGGCGACAGCACGCCGCCCAGCACGTGGTATTTCACCGCACCGACGCCCGCCCGCTCTAGTGCCCACAGATCGGCCACGTCCTCGACCACGATCAGGATGCCGCTGTTGCGGCGCGGATCGGCACAGATGCCGCAGGGCGAGCGCGTGTCGACATTGCCGCACACCTCGCAGACCTTCACCGCGTCAACGGCACGATCGAGCGCCGCCGAAAGCGGCACCATCAACTGGTCTTTCTTTTTGATCAGATGCAGTACCGCCCGCCGCGCCGACCGCGGCCCGAGCCCGGGCAGTCGTGCGAGGAGCTGGATAAGCTGTTCGATCTCCGGTCCGGCAGCCATCACGCACCCACTTGCCATGCAAAATACGACAACGCCCCTGTCAGCAGCGCCAGCACAAGCGTCATAACCGCAATACGGAGCCAGGCGACCGAGATCCACCGGTCCGAGAGATATGTCGCTACGAGCACGACGAGTGACGTCAGCGCCACAGCCGGAGCCAGAAACGCCCCCTGCGCGGTCGTGACGCCGAGCCATCCGCCCTGCAGCGCCAACGGGACATAGGCCAGCACACCGACCACGCCTACGATGGCGGCCGCCAAGACGAACTCAACAGCACGTCGAAGGTGCGCCTGCATCGACTAGAACGGCAGTTTCATGCCCGGCGGCAGCGGCAGTCCGGCGGTGGCTTCGGCCATCTTCTGCTGCATCATCTGCTCGGCCTTGGTCTTGGCCTCATTGTGGGCGGTGACGATCAAGTCTTCGAGCACCTCGACATCGTCTTCCTTGAACAGCGACGGATCAATCTTGAGGCCCTTCATCTCGCCCTTGCCCGACAGCGTGACCGTGACGAGGCCGCCGCCCGACGAGCCGTCCACGGTCGCCTGGCCGAGCTGCTCCTGCATCTGCTGCATGTTCTTCTGCAGCTCTTCGGCCTTCTTCATCATGCCGAGAAAATCCATCGCCATCAGTCGTCCTCACGCTCTTCGAAAAACGCATCTTCATAGGCCGTGTCGGGGATCTGCTCTTCCTGCAGCGTCACCTTCACCGTCGCACCGGGGAATCGTGCGAGGATGGCCTTGACCAGCGGGTCTTCGACGGCCTCTGCCTCGGATCTTGCCCGGTGCTGTTCCTTCACGTCGCGGATGGTCGGACCTTCGGCCGCGGCGCGCGACACCGACACGCCCCATGCCTGTCCGGTCCATTCGCGCAATCGCGCCGACAGCTTCTGAATGATGCCGGGATCCGCCCCCTGCACCAGCGCCACCTCGATGGCGCGTTCGCGGAACGACACCGGACGCATCTGCGTCTCGAGCGCGATCTTGAGCAGCATGTCGCGCTTCTCGCCGGCAAGAGAGACGAGCTCGAGATAGTTGCGCGGAGCCGCGAACGCCTGTGGCGCCGCGACCGGGACCGGAACCGGCTGCGCTGCGGTCTCGTAGCGCGGGGCCGGGTCGAGGCGCAGCGCCTGCGGGCCGGCATTGACTGTACCGCGATGCGGGATCGATGGCGTGCTCGCACCGCCAGCACCAGCGCCACCGCTGGTCGGCCCGTTCTGCAGCCTGCCGATGACCTCGTCGGGACTGGGCAGTTCGCTCGCATAAGCGAGGCGCACCAGCACCATCTCGGCCGCCTGCAGGCCATTGCCAGCGGTCTTGATCTCTTCGCCACCCTTGAACAGGATTTGCCAGGCGCGGCTCAGCGCGCGCATGCCCAGCTTCTGCGCCAGCGCCGGTCCGCGCGCACGCTCGTCTGGGGTCAGCGACACGTCGTCGGCCGCAGCGGGCACAACCTTGAAGCGCGTCACGAGATTGGTGAAATCGGCGAGGTCGCCGACCACCGTTTCCGGGTCGGCGCCGGCGTCGTAGAGTTCGCGCAGCAGCGTCAGCGCCGTGGCGATATCGCCGCGCATCAGCGCCTCGAACAGGTCGATGGATTTGGCGCGGTCGCCCAGCCCGAGCATGGCCTTGACCGTCGCGGCGGTCACCTTGCCGTCACCATGGCTGATGGCCTGGTCAAGCAGCGACTGGTTGTCGCGCACACTACCCTCGCCGGCGCGCACAATCATCGCCAGCGCCTCGGGCTCGTAGCCGATGCCCTCTTTGTCGAGCAGGTCCACAAGGTGCGCCGACATGGTCTCGGGCGGCACGCGGCGCAGGTCGAAGCGCATGCAGCGGCTAAGGATCGTCACCGGAACCTTGCGGATCTCGGTGGTGGCGAAGATGAACTTCACATAGGGCGGCGGCTCTTCGAGCGTCTTGAGCAGTCCGTTGAAGGCCGCCGTCGACAGCATGTGGACTTCGTCGATGATGTAGACCTTGAACGGCGCCGAGACCGGGCCGTACTTCACCGAATCGATGATCTCGCGGATGTCGTTGATGCCGGTGTTGCTGGCGGCGTCCATCTCGATGACGTCGACATGGCGGCCCTCGATGATCGCCCTGTCGTGGATGCCTTCGCCCTCGAGGTCGAGATTGGGGCGCCGCCCGGCCGCGTCCTCGTAGTTCACCGCCCGCGCCAGGATGCGCGCGGTGGTGGTCTTGCCCACGCCGCGGATGCCCGTGAGCATGAAGGCATGAGGGATGCGGCCGGTGCGGAACGCGTTGCGCAGCGTCTGCACCATCGCGTCCTGGCCGATCAGCGTGGCAAAGCTCGATGGGCGGTACTTCCGCGCCAGTACGAGATAGGGCGCCGCGCCGCTCGGAGCGGGCGGGGACATCTCGCTTTCAGGGAACAGCGCGTCAGCCATGGGAAGTATATAGCGGTCCAAACCATGAACCGCAAAAGGACCCGCCGAAAATGTGTGGGAAGGCGAGAGGCTGGCAACGACCCGTGAAGGTCTCGTTGGGGCTGCTTCCTTCCGGACCTGACCCGGTTGGCGAGGAACACGTCCGCGCCAACCTCTCAAGGCCCTATATCGGTCAGGATTGGCGTCTATGCAAGTCCATGCTCAGATGGAGCCCATGATGCTGCGCCCGCTTCTTGCCGCCCTCGTGATTCTCGCCGCGCCCACCGCCGGCGCCGCCGACTGCGATCCCGCCTTCGCCGTCGGGCTGCCGCAGGGCGTGCGCAAGGCGGCCGTCGCTGCGGTCGATCAAAGCTACGACATCAATTTCTGGCAGTTCTGCAAGGGTCGCGATTTCCACGACCTGGGCAACGCCGCGACGCTGACCCGCACCATCGCTGCCAATCCCTATCTTGCCGGGCCGATCGAAGAAAAAGGCTGGCGCGTCGACGACGTCAAATTCGTGCGCGTCGGCAATGGCCGCATCGATCTGTGGCTGCACCGCGACCCCGGCCTGCATTAACCCTGCGCGCTAACGCAATTTGCCGAAAACCCTAGGGGAATCGCGGCGAAACGGATGTGGTACTCCCGCATTGCAGCTCTTATCTGAGTGCAGACTGGGAGACCCCTCATGTGGACCGAAACCGACACTGACAACCGGCTGATCCAGCGCCGCAGGACGCTTCGGGGTGCCCGCATCGTCTTCAATGGCGGCCGCTCCACTATCAATGCCACGGTGCGCAATCTGTCCGCCAAGGGCGCCAAGCTCGAAGTGAGCTCGGTGGTGGGCATTCCCGACACTTTCGACCTGTTGGTCGATGGCACGGCGCGCCAGCCCTGTCGTGTGGCCTGGCGCACGCTCAAGGAGTTGGGTGTCGAGTTCCGCAGCGAACACTGAGCCTTAGGGCTTGGGCCCCCGCTGCCGGGGCGCGTCGCCGGCGCGGTCAGCCTTGCCCTTGTATTTGGGTTTGCCCTTGTCCTTGGGATTGCCCTGGTACTTCGGTTTGAACTTGGCCTTCGACTTGGGCTCGGGCTTCCGCTTCTCCTTGCGCGGCGGCACCTCGTCGGCCGCCGGTCGGGGGTCCTCGGTCACCACCTTTTCGGCCGCTGCGGGATTGTAGCGCTTCGGACGCTCCCGCTCCGCCATTTGGTGTCGCGGCCTGCTGTGGGGACGCGCCTGCTCGGGCGCGCCCGCCGCTGCAATCCGCACGCCCTTTTCGAGCGTCCCGGCCGTCGCCCGCTCAGCGAACTCGACCGCCCGGTCGGCCGAAATCTCGAAGCGGGTCTCGTGGTCAAGGATCTTGATCGAGCCGACGTCGCGCTTGGTCACGCCGCCGGCCTTGCAGATCATCGGCAGCAGCCATTTGGGATCGGCGCGGTGCTTGCGCCCCAGCGACAGCGTGAACCACACGCCGCCCATCATGTGGGGCGCACGCGGTTCGCGCTCCACCGGAACGTCCTCGAACCGCTTCTTGCGCGGCGCGCGCTCCGGCGACTGATGCACCCGCATCGGCGAGATTTCTTCCGGCACCGGCCGCGCCGCCAGTTGCTGGCGGAGATAGGCCGCTGCCATTTGCTCCGGCGTCAGCCGCTCCAGCAGTTCCTCGATGAACGGCTTCTCGTCGGCGTCGGGCGGTAGCGTCGCTTCCGCCGTCTCGAGGATCTGCCGGCGATAGCGCGCCTCGATCTCGGCGATGCCGGGCGCCGGCTGGAAGCTGGCCTCCAGGTGGGCGAAGCCCAGTACGCGCTCAGCTGCCTTGCGCCGGTGCAGCGGCACGATCAGCACACACACGCCCTTGCGGCCGGCGCGACCCGTGCGGCCCGAGCGATGCAGGAGGGTCGCGGGGTTGCTCGGCAGATCGGCGTGGATCACGAGATCCAGGTTGGGCAGGTCGATGCCGCGGGCCGCAACGTCGGTCGCCACGCATACCCGCGCCCGGCCGTCGCGCATCGCCTGCAGCGCGCTGCTGCGCTCGGACTGCGCCAGCTCGCCTGACAACGCCACCACGTCGAAGCCCCGGTTGGCGAGCCGCGCCGTCAAGTGCCGCACCGCCTCGCGCGTGTGGCAGAACACCAGCGCGCTCGACGTGTCGTTGAGCAGCAATGTGTTGATGATGGCATGCTCGCGCTCGTCCGCCTCGACCAGCGTGACACGATAGTCGATATCGGCATGCGGTTCGCTCGCCGCCGTCGCCGTTACCCGCACCGCATCGCGCTGGAAGGTCTGCGCGAGCTCGGCAATGGCCCGTGGCACCGTCGCCGAAAACAGCAGGGTGCGCCGCTCCGGTGGGGCCGCCGCGAGTATGAATTCGAGGTCTTCGCGGAAGCCAAGGTCGAGCATCTCATCGGCCTCGTCGAGCACGATGGCGCGTACTGCGCTGAGGTCGAGTGCGTTGCGCGTGATGTGGTCGCGCAGTCGTCCGGGCGTGCCTACGACGATGTGGGCGCCGCGCTCGAGCGCCCGCCGCTCGGTGCGCTGATCCATGCCACCCACGCAGGAGGCGGTCACGACGCCGGCGCCGGCATAGAGCCAGTCGAGTTCGCGCTGCACCTGCAGTGCCAGTTCGCGGGTCGGCGCGATCACGAGACCCAGCGGCCGCTCCGGCGCCTCAAAATGCCGCCCCTCGCCCAGCAGCGTCGGAGCGATCGCGAGCCCGAACGCCACGGTCTTCCCCGAGCCGGTCTGCGCCGACACCAGCAGGTCGGCCGCCGGATCCTGCTCGAGCATGGCGAGTTGCACGGCCGTCAGCGTGTCGTAGCCCTGTGCCGACAAAGCGCCGCTCAATGCGGGATGAACGGCCGGCAAAGCGGCGGGGGACGGCTGGTCGTCGGAATGCATGGCAGGACTTTCGGGGAAATCAGCGCTCCCTCTATCAGCATGCGTGGCAAACGCGACCGAAATTGCGCGGGTGAGACGCTGCCATTCCCGCAACGCTTGACTCGCGCCATCGCTTATGTTCTCTTTTTGTTCCATCGGAAGCGCTGCCATGGACGGCGAGGCGACCATCCTCCATGCCGATCTCGACGCGTTCTATGCGTCGGTCGAGCAGATGCTCAATCCCTCGCTCAAGGGCAAGCCGATCGCCGTGGGCGGCGGGGTCGTGCTCGCCTGTTCCTACGAGGCCAAGAAGTTCGGCGTGCGCGGCGCCATGACCGGGCGCGAAGCGAAAAAGCTCTGCCCCGAGCTCATCTTCGTGCCTGGCCATTTCAACGAGTACCAGCGGCTGGGCGACAAGGCGATCGCCATCCTCGACGACTACACGCCCCTGGTCGAGCGCATCTCGATCGACGAGGCCTTCGCCGACGTGGCAGGCACGGCGCACCTGTTTGGCCCACCTCTCGCCATCGCGCAGACGGTGCGTAGGCGCGTGCGCGAGGAAGTGGGCCTCCCCATCTCGATCGGCGTGGCGCGCACCAAGCACCTCGCCAAGATCGGCTCGCAGGTCGCCAAGCCCAACGGTCTGTGCTTCATCGACCCCGCTACCGAGCTCGATTTCCTCCACAATCTGCCGGTGGGCCTGATGTGGGGCGTTGGCCCCAAGACGGAAGCCCGGCTCGCCGCGATCGGCGTCACCACCATCGGCCAGCTCGCCGCCACGCCCGGCCAGTCGCTCGAACGCCTGCTCGGTCCCGCCGCGAGCGAAAAGCTCAAGGCCCTGAGCTTCAACCGCGACCCCCGCTCGATCGACATGGACCGCCGTGCGCGCTCAGCCGGCGCACAGGCCGCGCTCGGCCGTAAGCTGCCCATCGCCTCGGTGATCCGCCCCACTCTGCGCATGCTCGCCGACCGCATCTGTTCGCGCCTGCGCGCCAAGTCGCTCGCCGGAAGCTGCGTCACGGTGCGCGTGCGCTTTGCCGACATGCACGCCATCACCCGCAGCCTCACCCTCGATGCTCCCGTCGCCGCCACCGGCATCGTCACCGAGATCGCCGAGGACCTCGTCACCACCGCGCTCAACGACCATATCGGCGAGCGCTACATCACGCTGCTCGCCATCTCGGTCTCGCACCTCGCCTACCAGCCCGTGCTGCAGCTCGAGCTCTCCATGGGCCTCGCCGGCGAAGCCCGCCGCCCCGGCACCAAACGCGGCGCCTCCCGCTGGATGGCCGACAAGGCCATGGACAAGGTCCGAGGCCGCTTCGGCTGGGAAGCCATCGGCTACGCCAACGTCGTTCTCGAAGGCACCAAATCAGTGCCGGACGGATTCAGGGAGCTGGCGGAGAAGGAGCTGTGAGCATCGCGCGCGCCAACGGATGTCGATCGCGGAGGCACCTGGGCGGCCGGTGGAGGTTTTCGCTTGCCGCGCTTACGCTTTGCCCGCGGGATACACGCCCAGCACGTGGAAGTGGTCGGTGAAAAACTGCAGCTCCTCAAAGGCGAGTTGTACGCTGCGATCGTCGGGGTGACCCTCGATGTCGGCGTAGAACTGCGTTGCAGTGAACGAACCGTCGAGCATGTAGCTTTCGAGCTTGGTCATGTTGACGCCATTGGTGGCGAAGCCGCCCATCGCCTTGTAGAGCGCGGCGGGCACGTTGCGGACCCGGAAGACGAAGGTGGTCTTGACCTTCTTGCCGGCCTTCGGCGTTTCGGGGGCCTTGGAGATCACGAGAAAGCGGGTGGTGTTGTGCGCCGCGTCCTCGATCCCCTCGGCGAGGATGTCGAGGCCGTAGACCTCGGCGGCATAGCGCGAGGCGATCGCAGCCACCGATTTGTCGCCGCGCTCGGCGATCTCGCGGGCGCTGCCGGCGGTGTCGACGCCGTTGATCGTCTTCAACCGGTGCTTGCGGATGAACTTGCGGCACTGGCCGAGCGCCACGCTCAGCGACTGCACGGATTTGACGTCCTTGAGCGTCGCCCCCTTGATCCCCAGCAGGTTCATCTCGATGCGCAGGAAGTGCTCGCCGGTGATGAACAGGCCGCTTTCGGGCAGCAAATGGTAGATGTCGGTGATGCGCCCATAGAGCGAGTTCTCGACCGGCACGACGCCATAATCCGCCTTGCCCTGCTGCACCGCCGAGATGGTGTCCTCGAAGGTGGTGCAGGGTACCGGCTCGCCCTTCGGGAAAAGTGCATGCGCCGCCGCGTGCGAGAAGGCGCCGGGTTCGCCCTGGAAAGCGATCTGCTTGACCATCATGTGCCCCAATGCAAGACGGCCGCGTCTATGAACCCGGGGTATGCCCCAAGTCAACCAAACCCCCGCATTCCCGGCCGATTGCCGACGAAAGGACAATTGTCGCAGGCCGGGCAATCCGGTTGCGGCAGGCAGTGCGCCGCACTATCTTGCCGCCACTCTGTACAGGGGGCTCGGATCGCTGGAACACCGGCGATTGCGGCCAGGTTGACCCTCGTCTATACGCGGGGCGGAGAAGGCTGAGAGACCGCAATGGATTCGTTTGAACTCAACAAGATCATTGGCGCCATTCTGGGCACGCTGCTGTTTGTGATGGGCGTCGGCTTCCTGGCCGAGTCGATCTATCACCCTTCGGCGACCGGCCCCGGCTACGCCCTGCCCGAGCCTGAAGGCGGCGGCGAAGAGGGCGGCGGCGGTGAGGAAGCGCCGGCGGTTTCGATCGGCACGCTGCTGGCGGCTGCGGACGCGACCCAGGGCGCCGACCAGGCCAAGAAGTGCGGCGCCTGCCACGACCTCAGCGAAGCCAATGCCAATAAGACGGGTCCCGGTCTCTACGACGTGGTCGAGCGCGTCATCGGCAGCCATCCGGGCTTTGCCTATTCGGCCGTGATGCAGGAGCATCAGGCGGCGGGCGACACCTGGACCTACGACCATCTCAACCAGTTCCTGCTCTCGCCCAAGGCGCATATGCCGGGCACCAAGATGACGTTCGCCGGCGTCAAGAACGACCAGGAGCGTGCCAACATCATTGCCTTCCTGTCGACCCTGTCTGCCTCGCCCAAGCCGTTCCCGGCGCCGGAAGACGCGGCCCCGGCCGACGAGCCGTCGGGCGAGCCTGCCGTCTCGAGCGAGGAGCCGGCGGTCTCGAGTGCAGAGCCGGCCGCGTCCAGCGAAGAGCCCGCTGCGTCCAGCGAGTCGGCGACCTCGAGTGAGCCACCTGCCTCCAGCGCCGAATCGGCCGCGTCCGAGGCATCTTCGGCCGCGCAGTAAGGGCGCACATCGGCGTACACCATTCCAGAGCCGCGTCCTTGCCGACGCGGCTCTTTGATTTTCGAGGGACCATGACCACGCTGCTGCTCCACCTGTCCGATGTCGATGAAGCCGGCTGGGCCCGGCGTTACGCCGACGCGCTGCCCGGCGTCAGGGTGTTGCGGCAAACCGACAGTTTCGATCCTGTAACGGTCGACTACATCTTCGTGTGGAAGCCCAAGGCCAACGCCTTCGATGGCCTCACCAACCTCAAGGCCGTGCTGTCGCTCGGGGCCGGCGTCGATGCGCTGCTCAAGCACCCCAGCCTACCTGCCGATCGTCCGGTCGTGCGCTTCGTGGATGCCGACCTCACCCAGCGCATGACCGACTATGTGACCTCTCAGGTCACTTTCCATCAACGTCTCGGCACGCGCTTCCAGCGCGACCAGGCGGCGCGGAGCTGGAAGCAGCTCTATCCGCCGGCCTCATCGGAAACGAGCGTCGGGGTGATGGGGCTGGGCGAACTCGGCACCGACGCCGTGCACAAGCTCAAGGTCCTGGGCTTCACGGTGCTCGGCTGGAGCCGCTCGCCCAAGAGCATTGAGGACATCGAGACATTCTCTGGCGAGGCGCTCGACGCCTTCCTCGGCCGCACCGACATCCTCGTCTGCCTGCTGCCGCTCACCCCCGAAACGACGGGCATTCTCAACTACGAGCTGTTCCGCAAGCTCCGGCGCAAGCTCGATGGCGGCCCGGTGATCGTCAATGCGGCGCGCGGCGGCCACCAGGTCGAAACCGATATCGTCAGGGCGCTGGGCGACGGCACGCTGGGCGCGGCCAGCCTCGATGTGTTCCAGACCGAGCCGCTGCCTGCCGACAGCCCGCTCTGGAGGCTCGACAACGCCTATCTCACGCCGCACATCGCCGCGATCAGCAATATCGACGCCGGGGTGAGCTACTTCAGCCGCATCATCCGCGACCATGAAGCGGGCAAGCCGCTGCCAAATGTCGTCGACCGGGGCCGCGGCTACTAGAACCGCATTTCCCAGATCTCGCCGCTGAGCTCCTTGCCGAAGTTGTGCTCAGGCATCGTCTCAACGATAGCGAAGCCGGCCGCGGCATAGAGCTTGCGCGCCGACACCTGGTTGGTGTGGGTCCACAGCCGCATCCGCTCGTAGCCGCTCCCCCGCGCAAAGCTCACCGCCTGCGCCACCAGCGCCGCGCCAACCCCCTTCCCCCGCGCGGCGGGCTCGACATAGAGCATCCTGAGCTGGGCCGATCCCGCCAGCCCGTCCGACGGCATCACAAAGATCGAACCGACAATTGTGCCGTCCTGCTCGGCCACCCACAGCTCCTTCGGTGGCGCCACCGGCGCCGATTGATACTGCGCGTAGATGCTGGCAATCAGCGCCTCGAACTCGATGTTCCAGCCGAACTGCTCGTTGTAGATCAGGCCCTGCCGGTGGATCAGCCAGCCGAGCTCGCCGATGCGAGGGCCGCGGATCACGACCGGACCGCTCGACAGCGCCTCGTCCCCGAGCAGCCGCCTGATAGTCCCCATCGCTGCCGCCAGGACGCGCCGCTCACTGCCATCCAACCGGTGCAGCAATTGCTCCACCGCATCGTCGGACCGTTTGTTGAGGCGGTTGACGATGATGTCGCCGTCGGTGGTCAGCGCCAGATTGTTGCTGCGCCGATCGTCCAGATTGGGCGACATCGCGGTGAGGCCTGCATCGGCGAATTTGCGCAGCATCCGGCTCAGATAGCCGCGGTCCATGCGCAGTGCGCGGTACAGTTCGCCCGCCGTCGTGTGGCCGCGGGCGTCGATCTCATAGAGCACGCGCGCCTCGGGCAGGCTAAGCGGGCCCTCGGCATAGTGTTCCTCGAGCAGGCCGATCTGCCGCGTGTAGAAGCGGTTGAAGGCCCTGATGTCCTCGATCTCGTCCGCCATGACCCCTCGCGAAATTGGAGCCATTGGCAATCATATTGTTGACGTTGTCAACTATATCGCTGCTTTAGCACCCCGTAGACGGCCCGGATGCCTTGGTCGGTGCCGCCATGGGGCCGGCCGGGCTTCGCTTCGGGGGCCCAGCCGAAAATATCGAGATGAACCCACGCCCGGGCGTTGCGCACGAAACGCTTGAGGAACATGGCCGCTGTAATCGATCCGGCGAACGGAGTGGCGCCGGCATTGTTCATGTCGGCGATCTTCGAGTTCATCATCTGATCGTAGGGGGCCCAGAACGGCATGTGCCAGAGCGGATCGTCGCTGGCGAGCCCGGCCGCCATCAGCTCACGGGCGAGGACGTCGTCGGTGGAGTAGAGCGGCGGCAGATCGGGACCGAGCGCCGTGCGCGCAGCACCGGTCAGGGTCGCCATGTCGAGCAGCAGTTCGGGCTTCTCCTCGTCGCCCAGCGTCAGCGCATCGCCAAGGACCAGCCGGCCCTCCGCATCGGTGTTGCCGATCTCAACGGTCTGCCCGGATCGCGACGGCAACACGTCGCCGGGCCTGAAGGCCCCGCCGGAGATTGAGTTCTCGACGATGGGGATCAGGACACGAAGCCTCACCCTGAGCCCGGCGTCGATAATCGCGTGGGCGAGGCCGAGCACGTTGGCGGCACCACCCATGTCCTTCTTCATCAGCAGCATGCCGGCCGACGGCTTGATGTCGAGCCCGCCCGTATCGAAAGTGACACCCTTACCGACCAGCGTGACCTTGGGATCGCCGGCGCGGCCCCAAGTCAGGTCCATCAGCCGCGGCGGCTCGGAGCTGGCGCGGCCAACGGCGTGGATCATCGGGAAATTCTGCTTCAGCAGATCGTCACCGACGATCGCTTTCACCTTCATCTTGTGACGGGTCGCGAAGGTACGGATCTCGCGTTCGAAGGTGTTTGGCCCAAGATCGTTGGCCGGCGTGTTGATGAGGTCACGCGCGAGGAAGGCGCCATCGACAAGGCGCGCCACTTCCGCGGCGTCGGCTCCCTTCGGCAACAGCAGCTCGGGAGCGTCCTTGCCCTTGCGATAGCGGTCGAAGCGGTAGGCGCCGAGGCGGAAGCCGAGGGCGGCGCAGGTCGGATCGTCGACAACGCCCTCAAGGCGATAGCGGCCTCCCTCGAGGACAGATGCGGCCAGGCCGGTGAGAAGGACCGGGCGGCCCGTCTTCGAGCCGACGCCGAACAGATAGCCGCCCAACGCACCGCTCTCGGCGGGGAGCGGCGTCAGCCTGCCGCGCTGGCCGGCAAATCCGAGGTCCGCTGCCCATTGCAGCTGCGCCTTGCTGAGTCCGGCAGCTTTCAGTCCGCCCTCCTCGACAAGAATGAGAGGCAGGGTTTTGGGCTGAGCCATGGAGACACCGAAGCGGGGAGGACCGAGAGGCACATCTTAACCGCCCATTAGGGTTAATCAATTATTGCTCGGCGGGTGGCGCACACCTTGGCGCCGGACGACAGTGAGTGTGTGATGCGCGTCCAGACCGTTGCGAAATCGATGCGCATCGTGCTCCTCGCCGGTGTTGCCACGCTTGCTCTCAGCGCTTGCGCGTCCAACCGCGCGAGCATGACTGATCCGATCGCCACCGGCTCGATCACAGGCGACGCAGGCTCGGTCGCGCAGCTTGCGGCGCGCTACAAGGCGCACCCGCGGGACAAGGTCACCGTGATCTACTACGCTGCGGCCCTGCGCGCTGCGGGACAGCCCGAGCAGGCGGTCAGCGTGCTCGAAGCCGGTGTCGCCGTCTTCCGCAACGACGTCGACATCAAGATTGCCTACGCCAAGGCACTGACCGCGGCCGGCCGCTTCGACCAGGCGCTCAACGTCGCCGACAGCGCAATCGATCCGACCTCGCCCGACTGGAACGCACTTCTGGTCAAGGGCGCGATCTACGACCAGAGCGGCAAGAACGCGGCTGCCCGCGCCATCTACACGCAGGCCCTGCTGCTTGCGCCGAACGAGGCATCGCTCGAGGCCAATATGGGCCTCTCTTTCGCGATGACCAACGAGCTCGAGAAGGCCGAGCAGCATCTGCGTAGGGCCGTCGGCATGCGCGGCGCCACCAGCCAGATCCGGCAGAATCTGGCCCTGGTGATCGGCTTGCAGGGGCGGTTCGAAGACAGCCGCGCGCTGTTTGCTCGCGAGCTGCCGCCGGAGCAGGTCGAAGCCAACATGTCCTACATTCGCGCCTTGCTGACGCAGCAGAACCGCTGGGACCTGATCAAGGGCGGCGAGTAGCGCCTAGCCGCCGAAAGCGCTGAATGAACCCTGCGAGATCATCTTGATGATCGCCGGCGCGATGATCACGATGAACAGCACCGGCAGGAAGAACACGATCAGCGGTACCGTGAGCTTGGGCGGCAGCGCGGCAGCCTTCTTTTCGGCCTCCATCATGCGCGTCTCGCGTCCCTCTTCCGCCATCACGCGGAGGGACGTTCCCACGCTGGTGCCGTAACGATCGGCCTGGATCAACGACGTCATCACCGATTTGACGATGTCGAGGCCCGTCCGCTTGCCCAGATTGTCGTAGGCGCGCGTGCGATCCTCGAGGAAGCTCAGCTCGGCCGTGGTGAGCGTGATTTCCTCGGCAAGCTCGGGGCTCTGCAGCCCGATCTCCTTGGCAACGCGCTTGAACGCATGCTCGACCGACATGCCCGCTTCGACGCAGAGCAGCATCAGGTCGAGCGCATCCGGCCAGGCGCGGCGGATCGAGGCCTGCCGCTTGGTGGTGCGATTCTTGAGCCAGAGGGTAGGCAGGTAGGCGCCGATGAGGCCGATGAACAGCGCGTAGATGGCATTGAGGTAGAGCGGCTTGTCCGCAAACACCGTGAACTGCAGATAGATGAAGGCGATCACGAAGAGCACGAAGGGCGACACGAAGCGCGCGAACACATAAGCGTTGAGCGCGGACTGCCCGCGCAGGCCCGCCATTGCGAGCGCATCGCCGGTGCCATCATCCGCAAAGGCCTTCTGCAGCGAGAAGCGCTCGACGACATTCTGGATCGATTGCCGCCCGGCGGCGCGCCGCATGGTGCGCGCCTGCTCCTGCTGGTCGCCGCCCCTGCCCCGCAGGCGCGCCATCTCTTCGGCCCGCATCTTCTCGCGCTCGAGCGCCACGCGCTTGATGCGCTGTTTCACGCTCGTGCCGCTGCGGCCGAGGAAGGTAAAGCCGAGGGTGAAGACAACGGCCGCCGCCGAGACCGCCGCCAATGCGGCGATCAGGAACTCACGGGCCATCAGTGCTTCGATCGCGCCCATACCCGCCTCAGAAGTCGAAGGAAACCATCTTGGCCATGATCCACACGCCGATCGACATCATGATCGCGGCGATCGCCAGCCAGACGAGTCCTATGGTGGTGGTGAACATCGGCACCATGTAGGTGGGCGTTGTCAGCGTCACGAGAATGGCGACGATGAAGGGCAGCGAGCCGATGATGCCGGCCGAGGCCTTGGCTTCCGACGACATCGCCTTGATCTTCTGCTTCATCTTCTTGCGGTTGCGCAGCACGCGGGCGAGGTTGCCCAGGGCTTCGCTGAGATTGCCGCCCGCCTGCTGCTGCACCGTGATCACGACCACGAAGAAGTTCACTTCGGGCAGCGGCATGCGGTCGAACAGGGTCTGGATCGCTTCGCCGGTCGACTTGCCCATTGTCTGCTGGTCGAGGACCTTCTGGAACTCTGTCTTGATCGGCTCCTTGGCCTCCTTGGCCACGAGGCGCATCGAATCGTTGAGCGGCAGACCCGACTTCACGCCGCGCACAATGGCTTCCACCGCGTTGGGCAGCTCGTCGAGATAGGCGGCCTGGTGCTTCTTGCGGCGCCTGCCCATCCAGAATTTGGGCAGCAGGTAGCCGCCGGCGGCGCCGAAGACGAGCGCGAAATACCAGTCGACCTGCAGCAGGAAGCAGACAAGCGCCAGCACGATGCCGACGATGATCTGGTTGCGGATCCAGGTCTTGGCCTGAATCTTCATGCCGGCCTGATAGATCTGATCCTGCAGCGGGACGTTCTTCCTGGCCTTGCCCAGCGCATCGTTCTGCGCCTTGAGCGTGTCCTGGATCTGCTTGCGCCGCGTGTCGCGCGTGCGCACGGCATCCGCGTTGCGCCGGTTGGCCTGGATATCGCCCTGCAGTGCCTTCATGCGCTTGTCGGCGCGGCTCGATCCGGCGAGCGAAGGGATCAGCGCAAAACCCGCTGCCCCGACGCCCACGATGGCCAGAATTGCGTAGAGCAGGACTTCCATTACTCAGAACTCAGTTGTTGAGCAGGCTATGCTGCTCGACGTTGGACTTCTCCAGCGCTTCGACCAGATTGGCCTCTTCGTTGAAGTAGCGGGCGCGTTCGGTGAATTGCGGCTTGGTGATACCGGTCGAGCGGTGGCGGCCAATCAGGTTGCCGCCCGAATCCTCGCCCAGGATGTCGTAGAGGAAGATGTCCTGCGTCACGATCACTTCGCCTTCCATGCCGAGCACTTCGGAGATGTGGGTGATGCGACGCGAACCGTCGCGCAGACGTGCTGCCTGGACGATGACGTCGATCGATGAGGTGATCATCTCGCGGATTGTGCGGCTGGGGAGCGAATAGCCGCCCATCGTGATCATCGATTCGAGACGGCTCAGCGCTTCACGCGGGCTGTTGGCGTGGAGCGTGCCCATCGAGCCATCGTGACCGGTGTTCATAGCCTGCAGGAGGTCGAAGGCTTCCGGTCCGCGGACTTCGCCCACGATGATGCGCTCGGGCCGCATACGCAGGCAGTTCTTGACCAGATCGCGCATGGTGATCTCGCCTTCGCCCTCGAGATTGGGCGGGCGGGTTTCGAGACGCACAACATGCGGCTGCTGGAGCTGCAGTTCGGCCGAGTCCTCGCAGGTGATGACGCGCTCGTCCTTCTCGATGAAGGCGGTGAGGCAGTTGAGCAGCGTCGTCTTGCCCGAGCCGGTACCGCCCGAGATCAGCACATTGGCACGCACGCGACCCAGGATACGGAGGACTTCGGCGCCTTCGGGCGAGATTGAGTTGTATTTGACGAGCTGCTGTAGGGTCAGCTTGTCCTTCTTGAACTTACGGATGGTGAGTGCGGCGCCATCGATCGCGAGCGGCGGAGCGATGACGTTGACGCGGGACCCATCAGGCAGGCGCGCGTCGCAGATAGGCGAACTCTCATCGACACGACGGCCAACCTGGCTGACGATGCGCTGACACACATTCATCAGGTGACTGTCGTCGCGGAAGCGCACATTGGTGAGCTTCACCTTGCCGCCGACTTCGATGTAGCACTTCTGGCTGCCGTTCACCATGATGTCGGCAATGTCGTCGCGCGCCAGCAACGGCTCGAGCGGGCCATAGCCGAGAACGTCGTTACAGATGTCCTCGAGCAGGTCCTCCTGCTCAGAGATCGACATGACGATCGACTTGAGGGCGATGATTTCGGCGACGATGTCGCGGATTTCCTCGCGCGCCGCCTCCTGGTCCATCGTGGCCAGTTGGCTGAGATCGATCGAGTCGATCAGCGCATTGAAGATCGCCGACTTGGTCTGGAAGTATTCTTTGTCGCGCTGGATCGCCTCAGCGCTGCGCACGTCCACGATATCGTCGCTGCGCAGCCGGTTGAGGCTTGCATCGACGACGGGCTTGGGCACGTCGACGGGTCGTGCAGCAGGCACGGCTGGCAGCGATGACGGAGCCGACGGCTGCGGGCGTGGCGGCTCGGCCGCTCCCGGGGTATTGCCGCCGAAGGACTGGCGCTTGCCGAACATTACGAGGCCTTCTTACGCTTCAGGAAGGACGGCAGTTTGAGACTCGAGGACTTGGCCGCCGCCTCGGGAATGGACCGGCCGGTCACCTGCATGCCGATTGCCCGGAAGATGTCGTTGGTGCGGTTGTTCGCCGACACCTCGGCGATCATCTGACCGTTGTTGGCCGCGGTGCCAAAGGTCATGGCGTCGAAGGGAATCTGTCCGATCAGCCGGCATTCGATCGAATTGGCGAACTCCTGCGCGGCAATCTCGGGCCGCTTGGGCACGCCCAGCTTGTTGACCACGAGGAGCGGCTCGCTCTCGGTGGGACGCAGTGCCTTGATCGTGTCGGCGAGGTTCTTGGCGTTGCGCAGATTGGCAAGATCGGGCTCGGCGACGACGACGATTTCATCGACCGTCGCAAGAGTATGGCGCACCCAGGCGTTCCAGGTGTGCGGCACATCGAGCACCACCACCGGGGTCGTCTTCTGCGCGAGTTCCACGACCTGCTCGAAGTCGCGCTCGCCGAAGTCGAACGTCTTGTCGAGCATTGCCGGAGCGGTCAGCAGATTGATGTGATTGGCCGCCTTGCTCATCAAGCGGTCGAGCATCGTGGGATCGACCTTGCCCGAGGCCGTCACCGCGTCCGCAATACCGTGCGGCGGGTCCTGGTTGAAGTTGAGCCCGGCCGTGCCGAATGGCAGGTCGAGGTCGAGGATCAGCACGTCCTGACGCAGGCTCTGGCTGATGGCCCAGGCCACATTGTGGGAGACGGTCGAGCTGCCCGAACCGCCCTTCGCCGACACGAACGCGATGGTGCGGCCGATCGGCGCCGCGCCCTCGGCCGCGAACAGATCGGATATGGCGTTGACGATCGACTGCGCGCTGGTGGGCAGCACGAGATATTCGGAGACGCCCGAGCGGATCAGCTCGCGATAAAGCAGCACGTCATTGACGTGACCCAGCACAATCAGGCGGGTCGAGGCGTCGCAGACTTCGGCAAGGCGGTCGAGGGCACCGGGGATCTCCTCGGTGGGCAGCGATGTCTCGACAATGATCAGATTGGGCGTTGGATTCGACTTGTAGCTTTCGATCGCGCCCTCAAGCCCGCCATTGTGAGTGGTCAGCGCAACCTTGGACATTCGCCGATCATGCACTGCCGCTTCGACGAGCTCGGCCGTCTGCGAGTGCTCGCAGAAGGCCTGGATCGTGATGCGCGGCAACAGTCGCGCGCCGGTCGCCACCTCGCCGACCGGCTCGTCGACCGGGGTGGGTTCCTTGCTGGACGTCAGAAAACTCATGACTTAACTCTCCATCACGCCGGTTACTGGGCGGTGATCAGTCGAGAACAAATCCGACAGACCCGTTGTAGCTGCCGCGCATTCCGTCATCGCCGACGCCGTAGATCTTCTCGAGGCGGCCAAGGAAGATCGCTTCAGCGTCACCGGCCATTTCCGTATTGTCCGTCGGCAGCTCCGGCCGCTCCTTGTCCGCCCAGGCGTAGTAGGGCGTCACCAGGAACACGAGCTCGGTGCGCTGGCTGCGGTACTCGCGCGAGCGGAACAATGCGCCCAGGATCGGAATGTCGCCCAATCCAGGCAGGCGATCGATGTCGTGCCGCGCCCGCTCGCTCAGCAGGCCCGCGATCGACAGCGTCTGGCCCGGAGCGAGCACGACGCTGGTCGACACATCGCGCTTGTTGATTGCGCCCTGACTCCCGCTCGGCTCCGAGACCGAGCTTGCGACCGCAAGGCTGATGGTGCCGTCGGACTTGATGGCCGGGGTAAAGGCGAGCTCGATGCCGTAAGGCTTGAAGTCCGTCACCACGTTGCCGTCGACAACGCGGTTGTACGGCAACTCGCCGCCGGCAAGGAACGTTGCAGGCTGCCCCGAAAGCGCGGTCAGAACAGGCGTTGCGAGGCTCCGCAGCGCACCGCGCTGCTCGAGCGCGCGCACGGCAACATCGATCGAACCGCTGATCGAGGAGCCGCCGGGAAGCGGGATATTGACTGCACCACCACCTGCGGGCAGCCCCGAGATGCCGTTGTTGAACGAGCCGCTGAGGCCGGCGACCGAGAACGTGCTCGAGAAGTTGACGCCAAGCTCCTTGGCGACGTCGCGCTGCACCTCGGCCACTGTCACCTTCAGCATGACCTGCTGCGGTCCAACGACCTGAATCAGGCTTCCGGCCTCGTCCTCGCCATCGGAAAGCTGGTTGGCCATCGCCTCGGCGACCGCCTTGTCCTCGGCCGTGCGGACCGTACCTGTAAGCAGGAAGTGCGTCGTGCCATCAATGGCGTTGTCGGACAGGGTCTGGACGCGGATGTTGGAACCGGGGATCACCCGGGCCAGCGTCTCTTCGAGCGCCACGCCGACCTCCGAAACCGGCTGCACGACCTTGAGATCGAGCACGGCGATGTTGTTGCCTGCGGGATCGAGGAAGAAGATGTTAGTGGTGCCGCCCGAAATGCCCTGGACGATCGCCCGCGTCTTCGACCGCATGACGACGGTCGCTACGCTCGGCTGGCTCGCGATCACCTCGCCCGCATTGGTCGGCAGGTCGACGAGGATCGACTTGTTGACCTCGAGCGAGACCGTCTGCATGGAGCCCGCAGCCTTGTTGGGAATGCGCAGATACGGCATGCTCGCCGCGGCCACTGGAGCGGCAAGCGCTGCGCTCAGCACTATCGCGGCGATGGCGCGGATCAGGTTCATCCTGCGGCCGCGAAGACTGTTGGGAGTGGCGATGGTCATGTTGTCCTCGTACGTCACTCCAGAACCTCTTGCTGAGCAGGTTCGGCGGTGGTGATGGGGCCGCGGATATCGGACGGCGTGTAGCTGGCAGGATCGACGGTGACATCGCCCGAGCCACCGCCGGCGGCGGTCCCTGTCATCACGTTGGCCTCGCGGCCACCACGGATGATCTTGATTGGGGCGTTGCGCTGCGCCGTGTCCTCGGCGTTCTGCGCGAAATCCACGATCGAGCGGAGGGTGAGCGACAGCGTGCCCAATTGGCGCGCATTGATCACGGTCTCGGCCTGGCCAGGATCGAGCTCGAGAGTGGCGATCGCGGTTCCGCCGAAGATTTCGGCGCGCGGATTGGCCGGGTCCGCCGGACCGCCGGTGCCGCCAACCTCGCCTAAGCGCGTGTTGATCGCGAGCACGCGCACGTTCGAGACGGCTGTCTCGGCGATGCCGCTACCGCGCGTCAGGATCACGTCGACATGGTCGTTGGGGACAATGAAGCCGCCCGACGCGGCTTCGGCTGCCACCGAGATGGAAACGCCGCGCATGCCCTTGTCGAGCACCGCGGACAGGTAGCCCTGGTCCGTACGGATCAGCTTCTGCTGCCGGATCGGGTCGCCCTCGAAAATCTCGAAGCGCGCGACCACCCCCTGCATTTCGGTGAGCGCGTCGGGAACGGCCTGCTCTTGAATGTAGTCCTCGCGCACGGAGTTCTCCGGCCAATCCTGCCAGGCCATATTCGTCGCCGAGAGCCGCTCGCCGACGCCGATCGGCGCGACAGCGACCAGCACCTTCGTGCGTGCTTCTTCGATGATTTCCGGCTGAGTGGGGACCGCAGGATCAGGCGGCGGCGTACCACCACGCGTCGCGAGGAAGGCCGCCAATCCGCCGGCCATCAACGCCACCAGCAGTAGCAAGATCCGCGACATTCTCATCGGCCAACTCCACTGAACTCGCGCCGAACGCGATCAGAAATACCGGGCGATGATGGCCCCGAAGGGTCAAAGTTTGGTTAATCGATGCTTTGGATTCAGGGTTAACCGAACCTTGTTCCAGTGCAGGATGCGAAACGCACACCTAGAGGTTCATCAGCCGGGCGAAGATCGCGGTCTGCGGGTAGACCAGGATAGCCGCAATCGCGAGTGCGATGCCGTAGGGCACGCCGGTCTTCGGATTGTGGAGCCGGTCGAGCCACGCCTGGCTGGCGAGCCGCGGGGGCAGCGGATAGCGCCGCAGCGCCAGAATGATCAGAGTGAGCGCCCCGCCCAGCAGTGCCGCGTAGATTACGTATTGCAGCAGCAGCCCAAGCCCGGTCCACAGTACAGTCGCCGCGACCAGCTTGGCGTCGCCGCCGCCGATCCAGCCGAAAGCAAAGAAGGCAAAGGCCACTGCCAGAGTGGCCGCGGCGGTTATCGAGGCCCAGCCAACCAGCGCCCAATCGAGCTGGGCAACCAGAGCCAACGCGAAATAGGCGACGCCCACGGCGATCACGAGCCAGTTGGAGATGCGCATGGTGAACAGGTCGGAGAAGGCCGCGTAGGCCATCAGCGCCGGAAAGACCAGGGCGAGAAGCAAGGAGAGCATGGACCTACCGGCATCGTGGCCAGCGCGGGTCGCACCTTGGCCAAACCGATTGTGGGACGGGTATGGTTAACAAGGTGGAAATAGCCAACGCCCGACGACAACGCCGGGCAGCAAAAAGGGGGCATGCAGCCCCCTTTCGTAATCCAGAAGTCTCGGTCCGAGCTCAGCCCGGAACGACAACCGTATTCAGCTTGGTGCTGATGTTCGAGAACAGGCCGGACAGCGAGCCGCCCAGCGTGGTGGCGGCAGCGATGATACCGACGGCGATGAGCGCGGCAATCAGGCCATACTCAATCGCGGTCGCACCGGACTCGTCGTTTGCGAAACGAGCAACAATATTCATTCCAGGCTCCTTGCACACGTCATCTGCTTTGCGCAGTTCATCCGGCGCCTTGCGCACCGAATTGGACTGAAAACCTAGTCTCGGCTGGTTGAGATAGAGTTAATCGCCCGCCCGGCAATCGGGCCGGAATCCCGGTAATGCGGGCATGGCAAGCGATTCCTTACGCCGATTGTTGCAACTTTACACTTCCCACGCGGATCGATGTTCTAGGCGCGCAGAATGCAACGACATGCCCCATCTCTTCGCTCTTTGTTCACCATTCTGCGCGAAACTGCCTCCCTGAGAGTACCAGTCCGGGTTTGTGCCATGTTCCTCAAGCGTTCGATTGCCGCCATCGTTTTGGGACTCCTGCTTTGCGGCGGGCCAGCGCTCGCCGAGACGACTGATCCGATCAGCGTCAAGGTCAACATGGCGCGCATCCTTCGCATCAGCGCTCCGGCGGCTACGGTGATCATCGGCAACCCCGGCGTCGCCGACGTCACCATCCAGGACCCTCAGACTCTGGTGCTAACCGGCCGTAGCTACGGGCAGACCAATCTCATCGTCCTCGACTCCGCCGGCAACCCCGTAGCCGACACCGTCGTTTCCGTCGTGCAGGGGCAAGCCGATACCGTCACGGTCTTCATGGGCACCTCGCGCCAGACGCTAGCCTGCCAGCCGGTCTGCCAGCCCACGATCACGCTGGGTGACGATACCGGGTTCAGCAACAACTCCTTCGAATCGACCAGCCTTCTGGATCGGGCCGCACAGCCGCGGCAGTAACGTCCCGCTAACCATGCCGTCGCTATGGCGCCAATCTGCGCCAGCGGCCTAACGACTGGTTAGCCAGGACTGCCTACGTTGCAGGCGTTGCAACATTCACTCATCCTCATGGCGCAGCGACCGACTCTCCTTCGCCGGTTGATTTCACCCGCAGTTTCGCGCGGGCACGCCTTTGCGCGCGACGAACGCGGCGTGACTGCCATCGAGTTCGGCATTCTCGCGCTGCCGTTTTTCACCATCATCTACGCTATCCTCGAGACAACGATGGTGTTCCTTGCGGGCCAGGTGCTCGACGGCGCGGTCGAGGATGCAAGCCGCCAGATCAAGACCGGGCAGGCGCAAACCTTCGATATCGGCGATTTCCGGGGCCTGCTCTGCGGCTACACTTTCCGCCTGTTCGGTCCCGACTGCAGCGGCGTGAGCATCCGCGTCGACGTGATCGACGACTTCAGTTCGGCCGATACCGGCACGGTCCCCACGACGACGTGCGAGGTGGATGAGGACGGCAAGACCGTGTGCAGGCTCGACGTCGACGAAGTCTACGTCCCCGGCGCGCGCCGGCAGGTGGTTCAGGTCACCGCCTATTTTCGCTGGCCGCTGCTCATCAACCTGCCTTACTTCAATCTGTCCAACCAGCCCGACAGCACGCGGCTGCTCGCAGCCACACGCGTCTTCCGCAACGAGCCGTTCTGATGATCGTCACTGCGCTGCAGAACGCTGTTCTCTCGCTCCGTCGGATCCGTCGCGACGACAGAGCTGTGGCAGCGGTGGAGTTCGCCCTCATCGTGCCGCTGCTGATCACGCTCTATCTCGGCTCGATCGAGGCCGCCGCCCTGTTCACCGTCGACAAGCGCGTAAGTTCCATCTCGTCGACCATCGGCGACCTTGTCGCCCAGTGGGACCCCGAGAAGGAAGGGGCGCTCAGCACCGGCACCGGCGGAAAGCTGACCGACTACATGAATGCCTCGACCGGCATCATGAGCCCTTACACGACCAGCGGACTCAAGATCGTGGTCAGCCTGGTGCAGGTCAAGAACAACGGCGATACCAAGACCCTGTGGAGCACCGCCAATACGGGCAGCGCCAAGACGCTCAATGCCGCCTATTCCGACGCCTCGATCGCCACGTCGACCAGGATGAACCAGGTCTCTCGCGGCGGCTGCGTCATCGCCGCCGAAGTGACCTACTCCTACCTGCCCGTGCTGGGCGCGGTGTTCACCACGGCGATCAACCTGCGGCACACGAACTACTTCCTGCCGCGCTTCGGCAGCAGCGAACCGATCGACCTCGACACGCAGAACGTCGCCGCCAACGGCTGCACCAACCAGACCTGACGGCTTGCCGACCTGTCGGTGCCATGCCATAGCCTGCGCGCACCCACCCGCGAGGCGTCCATGGCCGATACCCCACCCATTCCTGTCTTCGACCTGGGCAATGTCTTTGTCGAGTGGGATCCCATGCTGCTCTTCCGCAAGCTCTTTCCGAGCGAGGAGGAAGCCCAGTGGTTCTACGACAACATCTGCACCAAAGACTGGAACCTCGAGTTCGACGCGGGCGACAATTTCGCCGAGGGTACGGCGCGGCTGATCTCGCGTTTCCCGAAGTACTGGCGGGAGATCCAGGCGTTCGACACCCGCTGGTGGGAAACGGTCGGCCCGTTCATCCACGGGACGATCGACATCCATGACGAACTGATCGCCGCCGAAGTGCCCACCTTCGCCATCACCAATTTCTCGCGTGAGAAATGGATCGGCTGCCTGGGCGAGTGGCCATTCCTCGAAAAGTTCGACGGCGTGGTCGTCTCCGGCATCGAGAAGCTCGTCAAACCAGACCCGCGCATCTACCGTCTGTTCTGTGAACGCTACGGCCTCGCTCCCGAGACCTGCGTCTTCATCGATGATAGCGAGGTCAACATCGCATCAGCCAAGCGGTTCGGAATGCAGACCTTTCATTTCACCGGCGACACCAAGGCGCTCCGCAAGGAACTGATCTCGCTGGGCCTGCCGCTCAAGTCGAAGTAGCCAGACTCGCAAACCAGGTTCGACGTGTCGTACGGATGTCCTGGTCGTACCCGCCGGCGATCAGCGCCTCGTCGCTGGAGATCGCGGTGGCCGTCATGAATTCGCGAGATGCGTCGAAGTTCCCGTCGAGCCGCTTGAACGCGCCATCCGCCAGCACCTCGGCGAAGGCTGCTCCGCTAGCGACAATGAGCCGTCCGTCGGGGAAGATGGCGATGCCGCCCTCGAGCTTGTAGCGCGACGCAGCCATGGCGGCGCCCGCCGTCACGACCTGCCCGTCGTAGAGCTCGCACGCGGCCAGCCGGCCGCGCGGGAAACGTCGGTGTCCGCCCCCTGCCCACCGACAATCAGGATGCGGCCGTCGGCCAGGCGGCCGACACCGTGCTTGAGGCGCGCCGCGGCGAGATCCGGGCCAGCCGAGAAGCTCTCCGATCGAGGATCGAAGATTTCGGTAGAGGCGAGCACCTTGTCTCCCTCGCCGCCACCCGCAACCAGGACCCGACCGTCGGCAAGCGTCGTCGCGGTATGCCCGGCACGTTCGGTCAGCATCGGCCCGACCGGCACGGACATGCCAGTGGCAGGATCAAGCAGCTCCGCGCTCGCGGTCATCCGATAGCCGGGGCGCGATCCACCGCAGATCAGCACGCGTCCATCATGCAGCAGCGCGAGCGCTCCGGCGGTCCGTCGGTCGGTCAGATCGGCGAGGTGACGGAAGCCGCTGCCGGGCTCGCAAATCTCGGCCGTCGAGACCTCGCGGTCCCATTCGCCGCCGACCACCAGGACGCGATCATCCGCCATCCCAGCGGCAATTGGCTGAATGCGGGACCGACGCAACTCAGGGCCGGCAACGAAAGCACGTGACCTCGGATCGAACAGATCGGTCGTTGCAAGTGCGCGGCCCTCGGACGAAAAGCCGCCAATGCACAGAACCCCCCCGTCCGGACGGGCGACGGCGGCGTGAGTTGCGCGCGGCGTCGTCATCAGGGGACCGTCCGACACGCCTCGATGCGAACCCACGGCATGGGCCGGGCCGCCGGCTATCCCCGATGCGAGAAGCGCCGCGCCACCGAAGGTGATGTCGCGGCGGCTCGCCAATCAGCGGGTTCCGTACATGCGGTCGCCCGCGTCGCCCAGCCCGGGCACGATGTAGCCCTTCTCGTTGAGATGGTCGTCGATCGCAGCGGTGAACACCGGCACGTCGGGGTGGGCGTGGATGAACTTGTCGATGCCCTCGGGCGCCGCCAGCAGGCACAGGAAGCGGATATTGTTGGCGCCGCGCTCCTTGAGCTTGTCGATCGCCGCAATGGATGAATTGGCGGTGGCCAGCATCGGGTCGACGACGATGATCAGGCGGTTGTCGAGCTCGCTCGGCGCCTTGAAGTAGTACTCCACCGGCTGCAGCGTTTCGTGGTCGCGATAGATGCCGATGTGTGCGACGCGTGCCGCCGGCACGAGGTCGAGCATGCCGTCGAGCAGACCGTTGCCGGCCCGCAGGATCGATGCGAACACCAGCTTCTTGCCCTTGATGGTCGGCGCCTCGATCTTGGCGAGCGGCGTTTCGATGGGGATCATCTCGAGCTCGAGATCGCGCGTAACCTCGTAGCACATGAGGTGCGCGATCTCGCGCAGCAGCCGCCGGAAGCCGGCGATCGAGGTGTCCTTGTCGCGCATGATCGTCAGCTTGTGCTGGATCATGGGGTGGTCGATGACAGTAACTTTGGCCATGGGAACCCCGCGCGCGTGACTAGAGGAACGACCGCCCATGCCTGCCCGGTGCCAGACCGAGCCAGTGGGCGACGCTCTCGCCAATATCCGCAAATGTCGTGCGGAGTCCAACGGTCCCGGCGCTGAGGCTGGGGGAAAAGCAGAGGATCGGCACCTGCTCGCGCGTATGGTCGGTGCCAACCCAGCTCGGATCGTTGCCATGGTCCGCCGTCAGCACCAGCAGATCGTCGGGCCGAAGCCTGGCGATCAGCTCGGGCAACCGCGCGTCGAACGCCTCAAGTGCCCCGGCATAGCCCGGAATATCGCGGCGGTGGCCAAACTCCTGGTCGAAGTCGACGAAATTGGTCATCACGTAGTCGCCGTCGCGCGCCATCTCGAGCGCCTCGAGCGTGCGGTCGAACAGCACCATGTTGCCGGAGGCCTTGATCTTGTGGGTCACGCCTGAGCCCGCATAGATGTCCGAAATCTTGCCGATGGCGAAGACCTGCCTTCCCGCCGCCTTGGCACGGTCGAGCAGTGTCGGCTCGGGCGGCGAGATGGCAAAATCCCGCCGATTGCCCGTGCGCTTGAATGTATCGCGGGTCTCGCCGGTGAACGGCCGCGCGATAACGCGCCCGATCATCATGGGCGCGGTGAGCTTGAAGGCCTCCTCGCAGACCTCATAGAGCCGCTGCAGCCCGAAATGCTCCTCGCTCGCGGCGATCTGGAACACCGAGTCGATCGAAGTGTAGCAGATGGGCTTGCCGGTCCGGATCGACTCCTCGCCATATTCCTGGATCACGGGCACGCCCGAGGCGTGTTTGTTGCCGAGGATACCGGGCAGGTTGGCGGTCCTGATCAGCGCTTCGGTGAGCTCGGCGGGGAAGCTCGGGATCGTCTGCGGGAAGTAGCCCCAGGCGAACGGCACCGGTACGCCGGCGATCTCCCAATGGCCCGACGGGGTATCCTTGCCTTTGCTCACTTCGCGGCCGACGCCCCAGCGCCCCCCCTTGGGCTGATCGGTGAGCCCGCGCGGCACGCGACCAGTCGACAGCTTCGCTGCCGCGCCCAACCCCAGTGCGTCCATGTTGGGGAGCTTGAGGTCGTAATGCTCCGCGATGTGGCCCAGGGTGTCGGACCCAAGGTCATTGTGTCCATGGCCATCGCTGTAGTCGGCCGCATCGGGCGCACCGCCGATGCCGAAGCTGTCGAGAATGCAGACAATGGCTCTGGGCATCACGCACCTTCCCTGAAATCGATCCGCTCGGGGATGAGCGGGTGCTTGGGCGCGCTGTCGCCGAGCCTGTAAGCCACGATCAGCCGTCGCTCTGCGTCGGCCGCGGTGGCTTCGTCGCGGGCATGGAGCCGCGCGATCGGCGTCTCGCTATCGACCCTGGCGCCAAGCCCCGCCAGCCGGTCGAAGCCGACCGCATGGTCGATCGTGTCTGTTGGCATCCGGCGGCCGCCGCCAAGTGCGACAACGGCCATGCCGACGCCGCGCGTATCGATGGCGCCGACGACGCCCGGATTTGGCGCGAAGACGTCCCGCACGATCGGCGCCGCCTCGAGATGGCTGTCCATCTTCTCGACGAAGTCCGCGGGTCCGCCGAGCATCGTCACCATCTGGCTGAAGTGCTCCTTGGCCTTGCCCGTCGACAGCGCCGCGTGCACAGCGTGCCGCGCATTGCCGCTGAACCCGGTGAGCTCCAGCGCGGCGGCGCTTAGCGCCAACGTCACTTCGAGCAGCCGCGGGTCGCGGTGCTTGCCCGTGAGGAACTCCACCGCATTCCGAATCTCGAGGGCATTGCCCGCCGCGGTCGCTAGCGGCTCGTTCATGTCGGTGATCAACGCCGCCGTCCTTGTCCCGGCACCGTTGGCCACATTGACGAGGCTTTCGGCCAGCTCGCGCGACTTATCGAGCGTGGGCATGAACGCGCCCGAACCCGATTTCACGTCGAGGATCAGCGCGCCAAGCCCGGCCGCCAGCTTCTTGCTCAGGATCGAGGCAGTGATCAGCGAGACGTTCTCGATCGTCCCCGTCACATCGCGGATCGAATAGAGAATCTTGTCGGCCGGAGCGAGATCGGCCGTCTGTCCGATGATGGCGCAGCCCGCTTCCTTCGTCACCCTGCGGAACAGCTCGTTGTCGGGCTGCGTCGTATAGCCGGGGATCGAGTCGAACTTGTCGAGCGTCCCGCCCGTGTGTCCCAAGCCGCGCCCCGAGATCATCGGCACATAGACGCCGCACGCGGCAAGGATCGGGGCGAGCATCAGGCTCACATTATCGCCAACACCACCGGTCGAGTGCTTGTCGACCACCGGACCGTCGAGATCGGACCAATCGAGCACCGTTCCAGAGTCGCGCATCGCTTCCGTCAGCGCCACGCGCTCGTCGAGCGTCATGTTGCGGAAGAACACCGCCATCGCGAAGGCAGCGGCCTGAGCGTGACTCACCGAACCATCGGTCAGCCCGGCGATGAACTGCCCGATCTCACCCCTGGTGAGGACTTCCCCATCGCGCTTGCGGACGATGACTTCTTGCGGAAGGAAGACCATCTGTCACGCCCCGTAGGGCACCCAGACGTTCTTGACCTGCGTGGCGCGGCGGAGGAAGTAGTCGCCTTCGAACTTCGTCTTGTCGCTCAGATCGTAATAGAGCCCGCGCGAGGTCCAGGTCTGCTTGAGATTGCCGGCGCTCGCTTTTTCGACCATTGCCGAGGTTGCCGCGTCACCGGCGAACCACATGGCATCGATACCGTCGTGCTCGGCCATCGTCTTGGCCAGCGCCGCCGAAGCGCCGGTGACGATGTTGATGACGCCCGCCGGCACGTCCGAAGTTTCGATCACCTGGTAGAGGTCGGTGACCGACAGCGGCGCCGTCTCGGAAGGCACCAGCACCACCGGGTTGCCCATGGCGAGCGCCGGGGCCAGCAGCGCGATCGAGCCCAGCAGCGGCCGGCTCGGCGGTGCCACGATGCCCATGACGCCGATCGGCTCGACCATGGCCACGGCGATCATGCGGACCGGCGGATTGTGAACCGCGCCATCGTACTTGTCGACCCAGCCGGCAAAGGCGAACAGCCGTTCGACCGAGGCCGCAACTTCCTTCTGCGCCAAGGCCAGAGATTCGCCGGTCTGCGCGCGGATGCGGCGCGCAAATTCGTCCGAACGGTATTCCAGATTCTCGGCGAGGAAGTAGAGAATCTGGCTGCGACTGTGCGCCGTCGCGGTGCCCCAGCCGAGCGCAGCGCGCGCCGCCTCAACCGCATTGCGGATGTCCTTGCGGTTGCCGTCACCCACTTCGCCGACGATCTCACCGCCTGGCCCGTACACGGGGCGCGAGTATCCGGAGTCCGGCCGCGCCTGTTTGCCGCCGATATACATCTTGGCGGTCTGGTCGATCCCGCCGGCGTCGAGTTCGCCGCCACGCTCGGTTGCCTTCGGGGCGGCGAAGGGCTTCAGCCCCTTCTCCCAGGCGGGCTTCAGATAGACCGCCATGCCTTCCTTGCCGCCCTCGCGGCCATAGCCCGATTCCTTGTAGCCGCCGAAGCCGACGGCCGCGTCGAAATTGTTGGTGCTGTTCACCCAGACCACGCCCGCCTTGATCTTGGGCGCGATGTCGAGCGCGAGGTTCACGTTCTCGGTCCAGATCGTCGCCGCGAGACCGTATTTGGTGTTGTTGGCAAGCTGCACGGCCTCTTCGGGGGTGCGGAAGCTCATCGCCACCAGCACCGGCCCGAAGATCTCCTCGGTCACCAGCGTGTGGCTCGGCGAGACCCCGGTCACCAGCGTCGGTTTAAGGAAGCAGCCACCTTCCGGCAGGTCGTAGTCCGGCTCGTAGTACTGCCCGCCTTCGGCGACACCACGCTTCATCAGGTCGCGGATGCGTTCGACCTGCACCGGGGCAACCAGCGCGCCGATATCGACGGCCTTGTCGAGCGGATCGCCGACGCGCAGCGTTGCCATGCGCGCCTTGAGCTTGGCGATGAAGCGTTCCTCGACGCTCTCCTGGATCAGGAGGCGCGAGCCGGCGCAGCACACCTGCCCCTGGTTGAACCAGATGGCATCGACCAGCCCCTCTATGGCGCTGTCGAGATCGGCGTCGTCGAAGACGATGTAAGGCGACTTGCCGCCGAGCTCGAGCGACAACCCCTTGCCCGACCCCGCCGTTGCGGCGCGGATGATCTTCCCCACCTCGGTGGAGCCGGTGAAAGCGATCTTGTCGACATCGGGATGATTGACGATTGCCGCGCCGGTATCGCCCTGCCCGGTGACGATGTTGACCACGCCAGGCGGCAGCTTCGCCCTCTCGACGATCTCGGCAAACAGCAGCGCGGTGAGCGAGGTGAACTCGGCCGGCTTCAGCACAACGGTGTTGCCGGCGGCAAGCGCCGGCGCAATCTTCCACGCCAGCATGAGCAGCGGAAAATTCCAGGGAATGATCTGACCGCACACACCGTAAGGCACCATGCCCGGCAGTTCGCGCTCGAGGTGCTGCGCCCAGCCGGCGTGATGATAGAAGTGCCGTGCGACGAGCGGAATATCGATGTCCCGGCTCTCGCGGATCGGCTTGCCGTTGTCCATGCTTTCCAGCACCGCGAACAGGCGGCTGTGCTTCTGCACGAGGCGCGCGATGGCATAGAGGTACTTGCCGCGTTCGTAGCCCGAGAGAGCGCTCCACGCCGGGAACGCAGCACGCGCCGCCTTGACGGCCCTGTCCACGTCAGCCGCCGAACCGTCGGTCACGTCGGCGAGCTTCCTGCCGTTCGCCGGATTGTCCGAGGCGAAGGTTTTGCCCGGCTTGGTCCATTTGCCGTTGATGAAGTGCCCGAACTTGCCGCCCTTGCTCGCGAGCCAGGCCAGCGCCGGCTCCGGACTCTCGGGGGCCGGACCGTAATCGAGCGACTGGAAGATTTCGGCGATCTTGTTCATGTCACACCATCGGCATGCGGTAGTCGGCCGCGTAGTGGCCGGTGAGGCCGTGTTCGAGCTGGCGCTCGATATCGGTCAGGAGGCTGGACGCGCCGAAGCGGAAGAGGTGGGGCTCGAGCCAGTGCGTGCCCAGTTCCTCCTTCATGAGCGCCATGTAGTCGAGCGCCGTCTTGGCGGCGGCGATGCCGCCTGCCGGCTTGTAGCCGATCTCGATGCCCGTCTCGTCGCGGAACCAGCGGATCATGCGGACCATCGACAGCGACGTCTGAAGGTTGGCGTTGACCTTCTCCTTGCCTGTAGAGGTCTTGATGAAGTCGGCGCCGGCCAGCATGCAGACCAGCGAGGCCTTTGCGACATTGGTCTGCGTCGCAAGCTCGCCCGTGCCGAGGATTGTCTTGATGTGCGCGTCACCGCACGCTTTGCGCATGGCGCGAACCTCATCGTAGAGGGCCTGCCAGTCGCCGCGCAGCACCATGCCCCGCTCGATAACGATATCGATCTCGTTGGCGCCATCGGCGACCGAGGCTTCGATCTCGGCCAGTCGCGTCGAGAGCGGCGCGAGACCGTGCGGAAAGGCGGTGGACACGGCCGCCACATTGATGCCGGTCCCCTTGAGGGCATCGACGGCGGTCTTGACGAAGGAATGATAGACGCACACCGCGGCCGGGCGCACGTCGAGGTTACCCACGCCGAGGCCGTCGAGGATATCCTGCCGGACCGGGTGCCGGGCCTTGGCGCAGAGCCGCTCGACGCGGCCCGGCGTGTCGTCGGAATTGAGCGTCGTCAGATCCATCAGCGTGATGGCGCGCAGCAGCCAGGCGACCTGCCAGTCCTTCTTGACCGTGCGGCGGGCGCCGATCGTCGCGGCGCGGCGCTCGAGCGCCGAGCGATTCATCCGCACGCGACCGACCCAGTCGAGGTCGAGCGGGAAGCCCGGATTGCGCTCGGGCGGGGTCAGTGGCCCCGTTGGTCTGGACGCGGACGCGTCCGTCGGGCGGTCGACAACTCTCAGACTCATATCGCCTCCAATGACGCCGCCATCAGCCGCTCGCGCGGCCCGGCGCCGGCACGGCTCGGTTGTTGGTGCTCGTGCGAAATCCGGATGGCCCAAAATAGCAAAGATAGATGCCCTCCGTCGACACTCCGTCGGGGCGGGCACCTATCTCACGGGCCGTCGACCTGAGGGCGGGGTCGTCGGCTTTGCCCATCATAACGAGGCGACTCCGCGACGGTTCCGTGCCACTCGCAAGCTCATTTGGGTAGATACTCCGGCCCGAACGAATGGGGCAGCAGTTGCGCCACGGTCTGGCTGAGCGGCGCACCGTCGACGCCGTGGCTGATCACCACCACGTCCTGGTCGGCGAATTCGCGGATACGCTGGCGGCAGCCGCCGCAGGGCGTCACCGGCGCCGTGCCCGGGCCCGTCACATAGAGGCGCGTGATGCGCTTGCCGCCCCCCGCGATCATCGCAGCGATGGCGGAGGCTTCGGCGCAATTGCCGATCGGATAGGCGGCGTTCTCGACATTGGCGCCGGCATAGATCTTGCCGTCGTCGGCGAGGATCGCCGCGCCCACATGGAAGCGTGAGTAAGGGGCATAGGCCCGCGCGCGCACCGCTTCGGCGGCGGCGAACAGTTCTGCGTCGGAAGCCACCTACCGCTCCTTGGTGTAGGGAAGGCCCGCGGCCTTGGGCGCGACGGCGCGCCCGATGAAGCCGGCGAGCAGGATCACCGTGAGGATGTAGGGCAGCACCTGGATCGCCTGCACGGGGATCTCGCCGATATAGGGGAATTTGATGCCCTGCAGGCGCAGCTGCACCGCGTCGAGGAACCCGAACATCAGGCAGACGAGCAGCGCCGGCCACGGCTTCCACTTGGCGAAGATCAGCGCCGCGAGCGCGATATAGCCGCGGCCCGCCGCCATGTTGGGAATGAAGCCGGCGCCCGCCGCGATCGACAGATACGCGCCGCCGATGCCCACCAGTACGGCCGTGATGATCAGCGCCTGATAGCGCAGCAGCGTCACCGAAATACCGGCCGTGTCGATCGCCTTGGGGTTTTCGCCCACGGCGCGCAGCCTGAGGCCGAAGCGCGTGCGGAACAGCACCCAGGCGGTGATCGGCACGGCCAGGATCGCGAAATAGGTGATGAGGCTGTAGCCCGAGATCAGGCCGGAATAGATCGGCCCGATGATGGGCACGTTCCGCAGTTCAGCCGCGAATGGCAGTTGCAGCGGACCAAAGCGCTGATCGGCCGAGAGCTGCGGTGTGAAGCCGCCGCGCTTGAACCAGCTCGTGCCCAGATATGTCGTCAGGCCCGCCGCGAGGAAGTTGAGCGCGACGCCCGAGATGGTCTGGTTGCCCTTGAAGTTGATCGAAGCGAGCCCGTGCACGCCCGAGAACAGCAGCGCGCCGCCGATGCCCGCCAGCAGGGCCAGCCAGGGCGATCCCGTCAGCGCCGCAACCGTCGCCGCCGTGAATGCCGAGGCCAGGAGCTTGCCCTCGAGGCCGATGTCGACGATGCCGGCGCGCTCCGAATAGAGGCCGGCGAGACAGGCGAGGATGAGGGGCGTCGCGAGGCGAACCGTCTGCGCGAGGATGTTGACAATATCGATGAGGTCCATCAGCGCGCTCCCCCGGAAGGAGTCGCCGCGCTGAACAGCCGGGCCAGCGGCGTGCGGAGCATGTCGCCCATCGCGCCCGTGAACAGGATCACCAGCGCCTGGATGGTGACGATCATCTCGCGCGTGATGCCGGGCATGGAGAACGCCAGCTCGCTGCCGCCCTGGTAGAGCACGCCGAACAGCAGCGCGGACAGGCCCACGCCGATGGGGTGCCCCTTGCCCATGAAGGCCACGGCAATACCGACAAAGCCCGCGCCGTTGACGTAGTTCATGATCAGCCGGCCATGCACGCCGCCGACATTGTTCACCGCGATCATCGCCACGATCGCGCCCGAGAGCGCCATCACCAGCATGATCATCTTCTGGTTCGAGATGCCCGCATAGTTGGCCGCCGCCTGGTTGTGGCCCAGCGCGCGCACTGCGTAGCCGAACTTGGTCCGCCAGATCAGCCAGTAGAAGGCGAACAGCCCGCCGATCGCGAGAAACACCGTGACGTTGACCGGCGCCGTCTTGAAATAGGGAATGAAGGTATTGAGCTTGAGCACGCGGCTGACCATTTCGATCGGCGCGCTCTCGTCGGAGGCGACCGTCGGCGGCTTGAGAAAGCGCGCGATGATGAAGCTCATCATCGAAGTCGCGATGAAGTTGAACAGGATCGTGGTGATCACGATGTGGCTGCCGCGCTTGGCCTGCAGGTAGCCCGGAATGTACGCCCATCCGGCGCCGAACAGCGCGCCGGCGATGATCATCAGCGGGAACATCAGCGTCCAGTGGAGGCCGTTGAGCGCCAGCGCGATCAGGATCACGCCCAGCCCCGCCACATAGGCCTGGCCTTCGGCGCCGATGTTGAACAGGCCGGCATGCATGGCCAGCGACACGGCGAGGCCGGCGAAGATAAAGTCCGTGGTGTAGTAGAGCGTGTAGCCGAAGCCCGTCCCGTAGCCGAACGCGCCAAACAGCATGACCTGCACCGCCCGCAGCGGATTCTGCCCCACCGACAGAACGATGAGCCCGCCGATCAGGAAGGCTATGATGACGTTCAGCAGCGGCAGCAGGGCCACGTCGACCCAGCGCGGCAAGGGGCTGTTCATCAGGCGTCGCCCTTTCCGGCATTGTTCTTGAGCGTTCCCGCTCCGGCGGCGGTCGGGGTCGCGCTGTGCACGCCGGTCATCAGCAGACCGAGCTCGGTCTCGTCGGCAGTCGCCGGATCGGCCTCGCCGACGATCTTGCCGTCGAAGATCACGAGGATACGGTCGCTGAGCGAGCGGATCTCGTCGAGCTCCACCGACACCAGCAGGATCGCCTTGCCGGCATCGCGCATCTTGATGATCTGGTTGTGGATGAACTCGATGGCGCCGATGTCGACGCCGCGCGTCGGCTGGCCGACGATCAGCACATCGGGATTGCGCTCCATCTCGCGCGCCAGGACGATCTTCTGCTGGTTGCCGCCCGAGAAATTGGCGGTCTTGAGATCCTTGCTGGGCGGCCGGATGTCGAATTTCTTGATGTACTCGTCGGCCGTCTTGCGGGCGAGGTCGATGTCGAGGCCGAGACCCTTGCCGTACTTGTCCTGATAACCCAGGATCGAGTTCTCCCATTCGGAGAACGCTGTCACGAGCCCTTCGCGCAGCCGATCCTCGGGCACGTGCGCAAGACCAGCCGCGCGGGCACGCGCCGCACCGTCGTCGCCCTCGAGCGACAGCGGCGCGCCGTTGAGGCGCACGACGCCGAGCAGCTGGTCGCGCATCCCCGAGACGGACTCAAGCAGTTCCGACTGGCCGTTGCCGGCAACACCGGCAATGCCGACGATCTCGCCGGCCCGCACATTGAAGCTCACGCCCTTGACGCGCGGCACCTTGAAGTCGTCGGTGACCACGAGGTTCTCGACCTCGAGCAGCACCTTGCCCGGATTGGCCGGGCCCTTCTCGACACGCAGCAGCACGCGGCGGCCCACCATCAGCTCGGCGAGTTCGCCCGGCGAGGTGTCCTTGGTCTGAAGCGTCTTGACCATCGCGCCCTGGCGCATCACCGACACCTCGTCGGTGATGGCCATGATCTCGCGCAGCTTGTGCGTGATCAGGATGATCGTCTTGCCCTCGTCGCGGAGGGTGCGAAGGATGCGGAACAGATGATCGGCCTCGGCCGGCGTCAGCACGCCGGTGGGCTCGTCGAGGATCAGTACCTCGGCGCCGCGATAGAGCGCCTTGAGAATTTCGACGCGCTGCTGCTGGCCGACCGACAGATCCTCGATGACCGCTTCGGCGTCCACCTCGAGCTCATAGTCGTCGGCGAGGCGCTTCAGCACCTGCCGCGCCTTGGCATAGGTGGGCGCCAGCAGCGGCGAATCCTCAGCGCCCAGAACGACGTTCTCGAGCACTGTCATGTTGTCGACCAGCATGAAGTGCTGGTGCACCATGCCGATGCCCAGTGCGAGGGCGTGACGGGAATCGGTGATGCTGTGCGGCGCGCCGTTGACCCGGATCTCGCCGCTGTCGGCGGTGTAGAAGCCGTAAAGGATGGACATCAGCGTCGATTTGCCGGCGCCGTTCTCTCCCACGATGCCGTGCACCGTGCCGCGCTTGATCTGGAGATTGATGTCGCGGTTGGCGTGAACCGGACCGAAATGCTTGTTGATCCCGATCAGCTCGATCGCCAGAGAAGAAGCAGCGGCCATATCGGGCCGCTGCTCAGTGTTCTGGTTCAGACTATCTTCCATGTGACGTCCAAACCTCCGTGACGGATCAGACCGGGCAGGCCTTGTCCGAACGGAAGTCGTGCACCTTGATCTCGCCCGAGATGATCTTGGCGGTCGCGTCATCGACGGCGGCCTTGATCTCGGGAGTGATCAGCGAAGCGTTGTTGTCGTCGAAGGCCGGGCCGACGCCGTCCTCGGCAACGCCAAGAACGGTGTGGTCGGCAACGAACGTGCCCTCGGAGAACGACTTGAACGCCTCGTAGGTCGCAACGTCGACCTTCTTCTGCATCGAGGTCAGCACGCTGCCCGGATGCATGTAGTTCTGGTTCTGGTCGACGCCGATGCTGAGCACGCCACGGTCGGCGGCGGCCTGCAGCACGCCGTTGCCGGCGCCGCCGGCCACGGCGAACACGACGTCCGCGCCCTGGTCGATCTGCGTGTTGGCGACTTCGGTCGCCTTGGCCACGTCGTTAAAGGCCTCGAAGGCCGTGCCGACGTAGTTCTGAAGCACCTTGATCTGCGGGTTGACCGAGAGCGCACCCTGCTTGTAGCCGCAGGCAAACGCTTCCAGCAGTTCGAAGTTGAACGCCGGAATGACACCAACGGTGCCGGTCTTGGACGCTAGGGCGGCCATCACGCCGACCAGGTACGAGCCTTCCTGCTCCTTGAACTCGATCGACTTCACGTTGGGCAGGTCGACGAAGCTGTCGATGATCACGAACTTGGTGTCCGGGAACTCGGCGGCGACGGTGCTCAGCGAGCTGACCCAGTTGAAGCCCGGCACGAGGATCGGGGAGTAGCCGCGTTCGGCGAACTGGCGCAGCGACTGCTCGCGCTGGGCGTCGCCGCCGGTGAGGTCGATCTCACCGAAGGTGCCGCCGGTTTCCTGCGCCCAGCGGGTCGCGCCGTTGAATGCCGATTCGTTGAAGCCCTTGTCGTACTTGCCGCCACCGTCATAGAGCAGCGCGGGGTCGGCGAGCGCGGCACCGGCAATCATCGCGGTTGCGGCAACACCTGCGGCCAAAGCGGCAAGGTGCCGGTTGAAGTTGATCATGAATGTCTCCCTGTTCACGCAGGGAAGCGGCGTGCTGCCGCGTGACATGCCCCCGCGCGTTGGCAAAGGATACAATCGTGCATTTCCCTTGCTCGCAAGAGGGAAAACCGCGTTTTTTGAACGGTTGGTCAAAATTCGCGTGGACGACGGCGGCGCGCTTCCGCTACTCGCGCTCCAGCGCTGTGACGACCACGCCCATCTCGGTGCCGATCGACTCGAAGAACCCGTCGATGAGCTTCTGCGCCGAATTGCCGATGAGCTGGCGGCCCAGCCGCATGATGCCACCATCGGCGTGTCCAGCCGCTGCGAACGTTAGCATGGTGCCACCGGGCGCGTCCTCAAGGGCGATGTCGGCCGCCGCCTGGGCCATGCCGAGCAATCCGCCCTTGCCGCGGCCGGACAGTGTGTAGCTTTGCGCCGGAAGCACGTTGGAAAGAACCAGCTCTCCCGCAAAAGTCGGATGGACGATGCCCAGGCTGACCTTGATGCTGAGGTCGAGCGTGGACGCCGAGGTCCATGCGATCGCCTGGCAGCCCGGAATCACCGCTCCGAGCACCCTGGTGTCGTTCAGCGCCGCCCACACTTCGGCCCGTTTTGCGCCGAACAGGTAGCGGCCACCAAAATCCACGGCTTTCAGGCCCTTTCCATGCGTCTTTTTCGCACCATATCCCGCAAAATAGTGACCGGGCCCGTCCCTATCAATTGGTGAGGCCGGGAGCGTCACATAAATTGGCGGTACGCCGTGCCGCACGACAAAAAGGACAACGACCCAATGGCGACTGAAGTCATGGAAAAGCCGCTGCAGTATCTCGACAAGGCCGTCGGAGCGATCCGCGACCTGGGCATCTGGCCGGAATCGTCGGCCGAGCAGCCGATCACGGGCCTGCTCAACGAGATCACCGCCCTCGACGAGAACAAGGTTGTCCTGATCGGGCGGACGCTGACGCAGGCCAGCGCCTTCAACGAGGTCGTCCGCTCGCAGGTCGCGGCCATGAATGTGGGCAACCGCTACGAAGAGATCACCAACGGCTTCAACTCCATCCGCGACGACGCCAAGGGCATGGTCGACCAGCTCGAGGACGGCAAGCTCGACCTCATGGAGCGCGTGGGCAATGTGTGGATGAAGGTGTCGCGGGGCGATATCGCGACGCGCTTCAACAAGATCCGCGACACCTATCTCGACGTCTCCAAGGAGACGAAAAACCAAATCGACCGCGAGCACATCATCCTCGAAGCCTATCGCGACTTCCGCGGCGCGCTGAAGCAGGCGGAAGTGATGGCGCTCGAACTGCTCGACGTCGCCACCAAGCATCTCGACGACAAGAAAACCGACCTCCAGACCGCGGCCGCGGCGCTGACCGCCTTCACCGAGGGCACGCCGGCCGACCGGGCGCGGCTCGAAATGACGCGCGACGAGAAGCTGCGCGACCTGCAGAACGAGGAACGCCGCTACCAGATCGCCAAGGATCTTTCGGACAACCTCACGATCTCCTACTCGACGTCCGAAGTCATCATGGCCCGCCTGATGCAGACGACCAACGCCAAGGAGCGCGTCTACCAGCAGTCGGTGTCGTTCTTTTCGACCAATGAGACAGTGTTCACGGCGCTGTCGGCCTCGTTCACGGGGTTGTTCGGCCTGCATGAGTCGACCGAGACGCTCAACGCCATGAAGGAAGGCGTGTCGAAGTCGCTCGAAACGCTCGCCGAGATCGGCGGCAAGGTGCAGGAAGAGGCGGTCAAGGCCGGCTATGGCCCGACTATCCGCGCCGATGCGGTCAAGAAACTCGTCGACTCCGTGGTCACCTTCCAGGAGAAGTCGCGCCTCATCATCGACGAGATGCGCGTCCAGGCCACCAAGAATTCCGCCGAGATCCGCGACGCGGTCGAAGACGGCAAAAAGCGCCTCGCGCAGCTCGCCGCCGACGGCAACGCCCTGCTGCTCGAGGCCAAGGCGAACTAACGGACGACAGTGAGCGCAACTGAACCGATGAGCGCCGCGACCACGGCCGATAAGGCCCCGCTCGACGACGTCATGCTCGCCATGGACGTCGTCGACACCCTTCGCCACAACCAGGATCTGGTGGCGCGCGAGCTCGCAGGTGAGGCGCGCGAGAAGCAGCTCATCGAGCGGCTGCGCACGATCTATCACCAGCAGGGCATCGAGGTGACCGACGCCATCCTCAAGCAGGGCGTTGCCGCGCTCGAGGAAAGCCGGTTCGTCTACACCCCGCCCAAGCCGAGCCTCGGCGTCTCGTTCGCCAGGCTCTACGTCGCCCGCAAGCGCTGGCTGCCGGCGGCCTTTGCCCTGTTCCTGATGCTGGCGATCGGGCTGGGCGGCTACTTCCTCGTCTGGGCGCCCTACCGGGCTGCGCAGCAGGAGCAGGTGCGCGTCGAGCTGGCCGAGCAGATGCCGGCGCAAATGGATGCGCTCTACCAGACGATCTTTGAGGAAACCAAGGTGACGCAGGCCGCCGACGACGCAGCGCTGATCCGCGACCGCGGCAAGCGGGCCGCCGCGGAAGGCGACCGGGCCGGCGCCACGCAGGCGATCGCCGACCTGACGAGCATTCGCGACACGCTGCGGCAGGAATACCAGCTCCGTGTCGTCAGCCGCGACGGGGCGAAATCGGGCTTCTGGACCTTCCCCGAGGTCAACACCGAGGCGACCAATTACTACGTGGTGGTCGAGGCGATCGACTCGCACGGGGTGGCGCTGAAGCTGCCCATCCTCAACGAGGAGAACAACCAGACCGAGACCGTCGATATCTGGGGCATCCGCGTGCCCGAGAGCGTCTACCGCGCGGTCGAGGCCGACAAGCGCGATGACGGCATCATCCAGCGCAACATCGTGGGCCTCAAGGAATTCGGCTATCTCGATCCGAGCTACCTGATCCAGGTGCTCGGTGGCGCCGTGACGCGGTGGTGACAAGATGAGCGTTTCCGGACCCGAAGCCCTCCGCTCCCTCGACGAGGCCCTGCGCGACATCCGCCGCGAGGAGGACGAAATCGCCAAGCGGCTCGCCCGCTCGGCCGAACTCATCACCCGCATGCGCGAGCAGGAAGGCGAACTGCTGAGCGCCCTGGCGCAGGTGCGGCTCGATCCGGCGACGCAGGCGGAGCTGCGCGGCCAGATCAGCGCCGCCGAGGTCAAGGCGCGCGACATGCTCAAGGCGCATGGCGAGGAACTGGGGGCCTCCGAGGGCAAGCTCAGCACGCTGGATGGCGACATCTCAGCCGCCATCGCCGAGCGCACGAAGTTGCAGGACGACGCGACGCGCCGCAATGACGAGCTCAAGGCGCTGAGCGACCGCGTGCGGCCGCAGCTCCAGTCGGACTCCGCCTTCGCGCAGAAACTCGCCGCGGCACGGGAACTGGCGGCCATTGCCGGCGAGAGCCTGCGCAAGACCACGCAGGCCGAGGCCGACCGCGAGCAGAAGGGCCGGCCCTATCGCGACGACCCGCTGTTCATGTATCTGTGGAACGCCGGCTACGGCACGCGCACCTATCGCGCCAATAACCTCGTCGTCTGGCTCGACGGCATCGTGGCGCGGATGGTGGGCTTCCCAGAGGCGCGCCCCAATTTCGCGATGCTGAACGAAATCCCGCTGCGCCTGCGCGAGCATGCCGAGCGGCAGCAGGACAACGCCAAGACGGCGAGCGACGAACTCACCGCGCTCGAGAACGAGGCCATCGACAAGGCGGGCGGCAAGGCAGCCCGCGAGGCGATCGAGAAGATTTCCGCCGACATCGCCGCGCTCGACGAGCGCGTGGTGGGCCTGCAGGACGACCGCGACGAAGCGCTCAAAGTGCAGCGCGAGCTGGCGCAGGGCAGCGACCCGGCGTTCGCCGCCGCCATCAAGGGCCTCGCCCAGGCGCTCGGCCGCGAAGACCTCAAGACCCTCCTCGCCGAGGCGCGCGAGACACGCACCGGGCAGGACGACACCATTGTCGCCCAGATCGACGACGTGCGCCAGCGCGCCAAGCAGGAGGACGAGGAGACGCTCGACCAGAAACAGCGGCTGAAGACGCTGGCGGCGCGGCGGCGCGAGCTCGAGGACATCCAGTACGAGTTCAAGAAACAGGGCTTCGACAACCCGCGTTCGAGCTTCGGCAAGGACGATCTGGTGGGCGACCTGCTCAACGACTTCCTGCGCGGCGGCATCAGCGCCGCCAATTACTGGGACCAGTGGCAGCGCAGCCAGCGCTGGAGCGGCCCGCGCGACGACTGGAACTTCGACAAGCGCTTCGGCGGTCCCGATCGCGACGATGATGACGACGATGACGACCGGCGCGATAATCCGTGGGGCGATTTCCGCTGGCCCGACAATTCGTTCTCGGGCGGCGGCTCGAACCGCAAGGGCTATGGCGGACCGGGCGGCGGCTGGGGCCGCATCACCTTCGGCAACAAGGGCGGCGGCGGTGGAACGACGTTTTCGCGGCCACGCTCGGGCTCGAGCGGCAACCGCAGCGGCGGCGGCTTCAAGACCGGCGGCGGGTTCTAGCCGCCCTGCCCCTTCGCGCCCTGCAGCGCGTCGATGACGCGGTTCATCAGGCCCAGCAACTGCGCCATCTCGGCTTCGTCCAGGACGGCAGCCGCGGCTGCGTTGGCACGGCGCGCCGCGGCGACCGCGGGACCTTTGGCCGCCTCGCCTTTCGCCGTCAGCACCAGCACCGCGGCCGGGTCCGCCGCGAACCGCTCGATGAGGCCGGCTTCGGCCATCGCCACGACCAGCGCATCGATGTCGGCCACCTCCATCTCCTGGGTGGCGGCGAGGCTCGCCCGCGACACCGGCGTATCGCCGAACCACAGCTCCACCAGGAGCGGGAACATCGGGGGGGCGATGCCGAGCGGAACCAGCCCTTCGCCCGCTACCTCGTGGAACAGCCGCGCCATCAGATTGGCGAGATAGCCGGGCGCCTGCGGGCGGTCGGGATTGGGCATCGCCTACTCCATGTCCGGCCGTGCGGTGCGCAGCTTCTTGACGCCGCCGCGCTGGGTCTTGCGTTCGAGCCGCCGCTGCTTGCTGGCAAGCGTGGGGCGCGTGGCGCGCCGCGGCTTGGGCGGCACCGCCGCCGCGGCGAGCAGCTCGGCCAGCCGCGCCACCGCGTCGTCGCGATTGAGCCCCTGCGTGCGGTGACGATCGGCGGTGATGACCACCTCGCCCTCGGTCGTGAGCTTCGCCCCTGCCAGCCGCGCCGCCCGCGCCTTCACCGCCGGCGACAGCGACGGCGAATTGGCGAGGTCGAACCTGAGCTGCACCGCGCTCGCCACCTTGTTGACGTTCTGCCCACCCGGCCCCGAGGCGCGGATGAAGCTGACCGTCAGCTCGGATGCATCGATCGAGATCGAAGGGGTGATGGGCAGGCGGGCGATGGCGGAATCCTCTGACGTCCAGGCTAGCCGATGCGGAGGCAGCACGCGAGCGCGGCGTGCATTGCGGGCCGTGCCCGACGGCATGGCGACTTAGGTCGCCGTCTTGGTGGCCGTTTCGAGACGCCTTATACTGCCCGACGCTGACCCGACGATCCGGGAGCTGATTTCGGTCGCGAGGCCAGTCAGGGGAGGTCGTGAGATGGTGCGGACGGCGATCGCTATTGTGGCGCTCAGCATGAGCGCCGGGGGAGCGCTGGCGGCGGGCGACGCGGCGCTGGGGCAGCAGGTGTTCGCCGACAGGTGCACATCCTGCCATGCTGTGGGAGACGAGCCGGCAAAAAACGGCCCTCCCCTCAACGATGTGATCGGCCGCGCTGCCGCGTCGGTGCAAGGCTTCACCTATTCGCCCGCCATGCTCGAAGCGGGAACGGCCGGCGTGGTGTGGGATATCGAGACGCTCACCAAGTTCATCAGCAAGCCGCGCAGCGTGGTCAATGGCTCGAACATGTCCTTCACCGGCCTGCGCAACCCCGACGACGTTGCCAACGTCATCGCCTATCTCGCGACGTTCTCGCCGCCGGCGCAATAGCGATCCGCGCGGCTTCGACTGCCGGCGTTGGCGCGGGCGCGATGGACAAGCGGACACCGGTGGAATCCTCTTCTGGTGAGAGAACCGTCGCGGATGTCATTCGGCGACGGGAGGATCGGTGTCCGGGGCAAGGCAGCAGCCGTGTGGACATCGTAGTTTCCTCCATCGGGCGTGCGGGAGTAGCGGGTCGCCAAGCGGCGCCCGGGGCGGAGAGGGAATTCGCCGCTGTCGATCAGCGGCGCGGCGGGACCTCGGGTCTGCCGGTAGTGGGCGAAGAATGGACCTTCGGTCCCGCCTCGCATCCGGGATTTTGGGCTCCAGGCAGAACGCATCCGCCTGCCGCCGCCGCCTCTGGCTTCCGCCTCGGCAGCGACACCGGAGGTCGGGGGCCGGCCAACTTCACCGCAGCATCGACGCCGTGCATGCGGGGGCGCGATGAGCCGCGCGTCCCACATCTGCCGGCGAACCGCTCATGGTCCGCCGCGGCGCCGGAGCCCGGGTGCAGGGTGTCTCACCCGCAGCCGCCCGACATCCTCCGCCTGATGCGAGGCGACCCTCGCACCACCCGGATCCGAACCGCCCATCGCTCGTGTGCGACGTTGCTTCCAGCGGCCCGGTGACCGCCATTCTACTCCGCCTCCAGAGCACGGGGATAACTTTCCGGCCCGGCGCGCGGAGTGGCCTTGATTCCCAGAGCTTTGAGGTCGGTGAGACGGGGCAAAACTGACAGGATTTCGACCACCAGATCGGCGGGCAGTGCGCCGCGCGCGGACGGCGGAATCGGCGTCAGCCGGAGCGCCCGCCGCACTTCGTCGACGAGCCGCCAGCCGCGTTGTGCGAAGCGCGGCGTCATCGGCGCATGGCGGTCGGGGATGACATCGAGCGCGCAGATGAGCGCATCGACGCGCCGCTGCAGGGCGGCGAGGCGTTCGTAGCGATGGCGGGAGGGACGGGCAGGCATCGGGCACTCCAGTTCGCCGCAGAGGAGCGCAGTATAAGGGGGCCGCGAGGGGACGGGGATAAGTCTGGCCGACGGGGCGGAAGTCGATCGCGCCCGCAGGGCCTTGCCGGCGGTTGCTCACACGGAATGGAGGTGGCGGCGGCGATGCGGCGCATGGCGGGGCTGGCCTTTACGGGTGGAAGTTTGCTAAGGCGTGCTTTCCGAATTTCAGCACTGACCCGAGAGAACCAGCACGGCTGCGCCGTGACAGGCTTTCATTGCGACCAAGGTGGCGATGATGCAGAGGCCTTTTGTTTCGTTGCGTCCGGAGATCACGCGGACACACGCGCTGATGCTGATGGACTGGCTGGAGGATGAACGCGTCACCCGCTACCTCAGCGATTCACGCAGTGTGTCGCGGTTCATCGCGCAGGCGGTGGATCGGACGCAGCTGCCGATCCTGACACATCTGTTCAACCAGGGCGGCCGGTTCTTCATGGCCCATGATCGCGATGATGTTCCGGTCGGCTTCGTCCGCCTGGTCAAGGCGGGCCGCGACTGCGAAATCGTCCTCGTCATCGGCGACCATGACAATTGGGGCCGCAGGATCGGCTCGAGCACCATCCGCGAAGGCCTGAAGCTGGCTTTCCTAGACCTGCGCGCCGACACCGTGATCGCGAAAATCCACCCGGACAATACGCGCTCGCTGCGGGCCTTCGAGCGCTGCGGCTTCATTGCCAGGAGCGAGACGCCGACGCTCATGACACTGGCAATGAGCGCCGGCCGGTATCGCCGGCTGCTGCGCGAGGGCGCCATGGCGGAGGCGGCCGATATCTACATCACCGAGATGGACCAGGCCCGGCTGCAGGAGTTGATCGAGCTCGACCAGGGGCCGGCAAGCGTCGCGCTCGAACACGAGGTCGAACGCGCCATTGTCGTCGCCCCGCAGCGCGTCACGGAGGATGTGGTGACGATGAACTCGAGGCTCGTGCTGCACCTCGACGACGAAGAGAGGGAGGTGTCCCTCGTCTATCCACCGGACGCCGACGAACGCTCGGGGAAGCTGTCGGTGCTGTCCGAGATCGGCGCTGCGATCCTCGGCTATCGCAAGGGCGACGTCATCGACTGGGTGGTTGCAGAGCGCACGCGGCGCATCCTGATCGACAGGGTGATCTACCAGCCGGAATCCGCCGGAGACTTTCACCTCTAGGACAAGTTGCGCTGCGACTCCAGCGCGTTGCCGGCGACTGCAAGGCAAATAGAACGACGTTTCAAACGCAGCGCCGGATGCCGAGGACCACGCAAGTCTCCGACGCGGCTTGCGCTTGTCGCGCATCGGGCCCACATAGAGGGGGCCGCGAGCCGCGGCCTCAACCGAAAGCTCCCGCCGTGCCCGTCGATACACCCCCGCCGGCCCCAGCGGCCGGACCGATCCCGCATTTCCGCAAATTCGCCTTTCTCGCCGGTGCGACGTTCACCGGGCTCATGCTGGTTCTGGCCATGCAGGTGATGGAGATGATGCGATGAACGACAATGTCGACTATGCGGCGCCCGCCGAACTGTTTCCAGCGCCCAGCCACCGCCGCGCACCCTTGCGCTACCATCGTTTCGAGACCCTCGCCGAGGCCGTGCGCTTCGTCGAAGAGGAACTGTCCGCCGAACAGCGTGTCGGCGCCCTGATCGAAGCCGACGAGGTCCGCTATACGGGTGCCGAGATATCGGCGCTCTACGATGCGGTGGGCTACCCGCTGCCCCGCGCCGGCCACTGAGGATGGCGCCCACCGCGAAGCGATGCTATTGCGGGGCACCGCGGTAAGGCCCGCGCGTTCGACCTTCGCGGCGGCCGCCGTGGGGGAACGCTGCCGAGGACCTGCCGATGCCCGCTCTCAAATCGATCGCCGTCATCCCCACCAAGCGGGGTGGCTGGCGCAAGGAACCGTCGCCCACGGTGAGCGGCGCGGAAGATGAGGCTGCGCCGCCGCACGGATCGGCGCGCCCGGCGCGGCGGGTCGCCCTCCAGCCGACCCATCGCTACCGGGTGGGCGACCGGCTGCATATGATCGGGGGCGGCCAGTCGGTGCAGCGCGCCGCAAGCGGCTGCAAGGTGCTGTCGCTGCTGCCCTACGAGGGCTACGGCGCCCTGCTCTATCGCGTGCGCAGCGACAGCGAGGCCTTCGAGCGGATCGTGGCCGAGGCAGACCTCGGGCGGTAACGGTCATTTCCGTACACTGGGTTACCTGCTTGTAATCTGCCGGCCGAGAGCGCATATGGGCCGGATACGCTCGCTACCGTCTCGCGCTGTTGACGGTCCGGTCTAGGCCGGCCCCGTGATCCCCTGAGAAATGTCCGATCGTCGCCGGCCAGCATGTCGCTGCCGGAATCGCCCTCATAAAGGATCATCACATGGTCGAAGGCACCGTAAAATTCTTCAACACCACCAAAGGCTTCGGCTTCATCGAGCCGACCGGCGGCGGCAAGGACGCGTTTGTCCATATCTCCGCGGTCGAGCGCGCGGGCCTCGGCACGCTGCGCGAAGGCCAGAAGGTCAGCTACGAGCTCGAGACCGGCCGCGACGGCAAGCAGTCTGCTACCAATCTGCAAGCACTCTAGGGCGCTTGCCCTCGTCCGGGCGCGCTCCGGCGCGTCCGGCCTGGCTCTCGCAGGACCGCGAAGCGCGGCCCGACAGCCAATCGAAAGACCTCAAATGACACATCAAGATTACCTGGCCGCGGCCGAGCTCTATCTCGGCAGCGACCGGCAGAACGCGGTCACGCAAGGACCGCGAAGCTTCAGCTCCGCCGCCAAGGCGCTCCGCTTCGCCATCGAGGAGGCCGCGCCGGTGAGCCTGCGCGGCGCACGCCTCCTGATCGGCGATCGCATCTTCGCCAAGGCGGACATGCTCGCGCTCTATCACAGCCGGCGATACCCGCTGGCTCGCAAGGCCGCCAAGGCCTAGGCAGAACGACGTCCTATTGGTCGGGCGCCCCCCTTTCCACCATCTGCGCATGGTTTCCCTCCCCCGCAGATGCGGGGAAGGACGGGGCGGGTACGCGGGCAACCCCTGTGAATAGCGGTTGCCTGCGGCATTGGTGCTTGTCTCGCGCACATAATCGCCCCATGTTGTCCACATTCTCGCCTAGATCGTTGACGAGTTTGTGAGCCACTGGGTGCGGGGGCGCACTACCAGTCGCGGTGGCGGGGCCGGGACGACCAGGAGCAGCAGTAATTGGCTCAATCGTGGGTCTCGCGTATCGGCGACAGTCCATTGTGGCGCGCCGGATTAGCCTCAGTTTTCATTCTGGCGCTGGCCGGGTTCGCGGCGGGCGTCATCCCCCAGGCGTGCAGGAACAGCTTCGTCATCTGCCAGACCAATGCGCCCGAGCTGGACGTGCTGGCGCCCATCGAGGCGCCACCGCCCGCCGAAGCGACGGTGGCGGCGCCTGAGCTGGCCGCGACGGCCGAGACCGCCCCGGCACCGGTGGCCGATACGGCCATGGCCAGGCAGCAGCCGGCCAGCATCACCCGCAACGACCTGATCGCGCAGACCTTTGCCGCGCTCGATGTGGAGCTGACGACGGTGTCGGGCGAGTTGACGGCGCGCAAGGTGCGCACGGTCGAGATCGGGCCCGACGGCATGCCTGTCGTGACCGGCGGCGAGGCGCCTGCCCAGGTGGCCGAGGAGCCAGCCGCCGCGCCCGTGCAGGTGGCCGAGGCCGAAGTGCCCGACCCGGTCGTGAGCGAAGAGCCGGCGCCATCGGAAGAGCCCGCGGCCGAAGCGGACGAGCCGTCGGCGGCGGCCTATGCGCCGGTGCGCGGCGGCACGGCCGTGGTCGGGCGGCAGGGCGCCAATGTGCGCTCGCTGCCGCAGACGCGGGGCAGCGAGGTGCTGTTCGCGCTGGCGAGCGGCGCGGAAGTCACCATCGTGGAGACGCAGAAGGGCTGGCACAAGGTGGTCGACGAGCGCGGCCGCAGCGGCTGGGTCTGGGACGATCTGCTGAACCGCTAGCGGGCCGGACCGGCGCGGGCGTGTATGATGGCGCGTGCGAATCGAGGGCCATCCGTGACCGCCGGGAACGACATCAGCTTCGAGGGCATGACCGACGATACCAAACGGCGCGTGCTGGTGGTGGCGGCGATCAATCTTGGCCTGTTCGTCCTCGAAATGAGCGCGGGGCAGCTCGCGGGCTCGCAGGCGCTCAAGGCCGATGCGCTGAGCTTCGCCGCGCTGGGCACGAGCTGTGCGCTCGGTGTGTGGGCCGTCGGCCGGCCGCTGCGGCTGCGCAGCATGGCGACCCTGATCCGGGCCGCCGCGCTGTTCGCGATGGGCGCGTGGATCGCAGTGACGACGCTCTATCAGTTCTTCGTGCGCAGCGTGCCCGAGGCCCAGATGATGGGGCTGATCGGCTTTGTGGCGCTCGCGGCCAATGGCCTGTCGGTCTACCTGCTGTTTGCCCGGCGCGAGAGCGATACCGAGGCGCGCGCCGTCTGGCTCGGCTCGCGCAATGCCATGATCGGCAACGGAGCGGTGATGATCGCGGCGGGGCTGGTGGCGCTGCTCCAGAGCGGCGCGCCGGACCTGATCGCGGCGGGCGTGATGGCGGCGCTGTTCCTGTCGAGCGCATACCAGACCCTGCGGCAGAGCTGGGGCGAGTGGACCGCGACCAACGCGGAGCGCGCGCCATGAGGGCGCTGCTGGCGGCCCTGCTGCTCGCGGCGGCGACGCCGGCGGGCGCGGCGGACTGGCGGGCCTATGATAATGGCCTGATGGGCTATTCGGTGGACCTGCCGGCGAGCTTTGCGATCGCCGAGGAGAGCGACACGCGGCTGGTGCTGCGCGATGGCGCGGCGACGCTCGAGGTGTTCGGGCTCGAGCTCGAGCCGCTCGGTTTCGAGGAGGCCGTGGCGCTCGCTATGCAGTCGAGCGCGGACGAGGGCTTCGCCATCACGGCGCAGGCGGTGGCGCCGCGCTGGGCGCGCTGGACGGCCGTGGACGGCGCGCGGCAGCTCGCGGTGGCGCTGGTGCCGCTGTGCGGCACAGCGCTGGCGGGCTACGAGCTCAAGTTCACCGAGGCGGATGGCGCGGCACTGCAGCCGGTGATCGAGCGACTGACCGCGAGCCTGAGGCGCACGCGATCCTGCTGATCGTGTGAACGCGAAACTACTTGAACGGGCCGTTGAAGATGAAGAATGCGCCCACCCCGATCAGGGCGAAACCAAGGAAGTGGTTTAGCGTCAGCGGCTCCCGCAGATAGAGGACGGCGAAGCCGACAAAGACGGTGATCGAGATCACCTCCTGCATCGCCTTGAGCTCGGCAGCGGTGTAGGTGCCGTAGCCGATGCGGTTGGCGGGCACCGCCATCCAGTACTCGACCAGCGCAATGCCCCAGCTCGCCATCACCGCGATCCACAGCGGCGCCGAGGGGTATTTGAGGTGGCCGTACCAGGCGAAGGTCATGAACAGATTCGAGCCGATCAGCAGCAGGATCGGCAGCACGGCGGGCGAGAGCAGCGGCATGGGAAAATCAAGTCTGGTTCAGACGCGGAATGCGACTAAGCTCTGCCAGAAGACGAGGAGACTTGCCATGATCATTCGCGCTGCAACCACCGCCGTACTGGCCCTGACGCTGGGCACGGCGCCGCTGCTGGCCGAGGAGATCGGCTGCGAGGGCGTGTTCAACCAGAACGCGACGCTGGCCGAGATCGAAGCCGCCTTCGGCAAGGACAATGTGGTGACCGGCGAAGTGCCCGGCCCCGAGGGCACGACGATGATCGCCACCACGATCTATCCCAACGACCCCGCGCGGACGATGCAGGTGCGCTGGTGGGACGAGGAGAAGATCGCCTACCTTGCCGGCGTCACGCTGGCGGCGGGCGACAGCGGTCCGGCGGCGTCAAGGTGGGAATGCCGATCGAACAGGTGCAGGCGATCAATAGCGCGCCGTTCAGGCTGTTCGGCTTCTATTGGGACTATGGCGGCTTTGCCGGCTTCGAGAGCGGCGCGCTGTCGAACCTGCCGGGCGGCTGCGTGCTCAATCTGCGCTTCGCGCCGACGCGCGAGGACCTGTCCGAGGCGGTGACGAACGCGATATCGGGCGACACCGAACTCCCCTCCGACATGGCCGAAGTGCTGCAGGCCAAGGTGGCGGTGCGCGAGGTGAACCTGGGCTATGTCTATCCCGAAGCGCTGGGCGAGGGCGGCGAGGACGCTGCGGCGGAATAGGCCCCGCGGTCGCGAACCGGCTCCCGCTGGCGCTGGACGGCGGACTGACTCTCGCGTAGAGCTAGCGGGCTGGTTCCCGCGGCCATACCGCCAAGGGATCAAAAGGGAACACGGTGAGGCGTACCCAACAGGGACCGATACCGTGGCTGCCCCCGCAACTGTGAGCGGCGAGCGAGCTTCGACAATGCCACTGGTGAGCGATCACCGGGAAGGCCGGAGACCGCAGCGACCCGCAAGCCAGGAGACCTGCCAGCCGCAACCGGGCACAGAGCCCATTTCAACGTGAACACGGTGGGTGTCACATGAATACGACTGCGGTTTCGACCGTCGCTTCCCTCTCCCTCTCGCAGCGCCTCGCTGCGGGCTTGATAGCCCTGGTGCTCGGCTTCGTGCTGCTGGGCACGATCGGCTTCGCGCAGGATGTCCGGCTGCACAATGGCGCGCACGATACGCGCCATGCGCTCGGCTTCCCCTGCCACTAAGCCCGCAGGAGACATCGATGGCGCTTTTCCAGCGGCTGTTTTTCGCAGTCCTGCTTGCGGGACTCATTTCGGGCGCCGCCATGGCGGCCCTCCAGCAGTGGCGCGTGGTGCCGCTGATCATTGCGGCGGAAGCCTATGAGGGCACCGAAGCCCCCGCCGCGCATAGCCACGAAGCGGGTACGCCCGCCCATGACGACACGGCTGCGGCCGCGCCGACGCATGGGCATGGCGACGACGAATGGATGCCCGCCGACGGGTTCGAGCGGACGTTCTACACCGTGGCCACCGGCCTGTTCGCCGCCCTCGGCTTTGCCTTCGTGCTCAGCGCCGCCTCGGTGCTGACAGGCTTTGAGGTGACAGCGCGCAACGGCGTGCTGTGGGGTCTCGCCGGCTTTGCCGTGTTCCAGTTCGCGCCGGCCTTCGGCCTGCCACCGGAACTGCCGGGCATGCCGGCCGCCGATGTGGTGGCGCGGCAGATCTGGTGGTGGGGCACCGCCGCGGCAACCGCGACGGCGATCTACGGCATGGCGAAGTTCCAGAACATCGCCGCCGTGGCCGTGGGCATCGCGCTCATCGTCGTGCCGCATATCATCGGCGCGCCGCAGCCGGCCGACCATTCGAGCGGCGTGCCGGCGCCGCTGGCCGCGGCGTTCGCTGCCAACACGCTGGTCGTTGGCCTGAGCTTCTGGCTGATCCTCGCGCCGCTCTACGGCGCCCTCGTCGCTCGCTTCTCGCGTTCGGCCTCAACCGTCACGGTGACCGCATGAGCAAGATCCCCGTAACCGTCATCACCGGCTTCCTCGGCGCCGGCAAGACGACGCTGATCCGCCATGTGCTCGGCCACGCCAGGGGTAAGCGCATCGCGCTCGTCATCAACGAGTTCGGCGACCTCGGCGTCGACAAGGAAGTGCTGGCTGCCTGCGGCGAAGAGACCTGTCGCGAGGAGGACATGATCGAGCTCAGCAATGGCTGCATCTGCTGCACCGTTGCCGACGATTTCATCCCCACGATGGAAACCCTGTTGGGGCGCGCCGAGCGCCCCGACCACATCATCATCGAAACCAGCGGTCTCGCCTTGCCGCAGCCGCTGATCCGTGCCTTCAACTGGCCCGAGATCAAGAGCCAGGTGACGATTGACGGCGTTGTCACGGTCGTCGATGCGGCCGCGCTGAGCGAAGGCCGCTTTGCCGCCGATGAACAGGCGGTCGCCCGGCAGCGCGCCGCCGATGCGATGCTCGACCACGCGACGCCGCTGGGCGAGCTGTTCAAGGACCAGCTCGTCGCCGCGGACCTCCTCGTGGTGAACAAGGCCGATCTCGTCTCGAACGACGTTCTCGATACCGTCGAAGGCCGGCTGCGGGCCGCGGCTCGGCCGGGTACCGGGTTGGTGCGCGCCCACAACGGCCATGTCGACATCGCGGCGCTGCTGGGGCTGGGCATCGCGAGCGAAGACCATCTCGAAGGCCGCGACAGCGCGCACGAGCTGGAGCACGGCGGCGAGGGCCACGAGCACGACGATTTCGACTCGTTCTCGGTGACCCTGCCCGATGGCCTCGGCCGCGACGCGCTGCTCGGCCGCATCGAGGCCGCCATTCGCGCCCACGACGTGCTGCGGCTCAAGGGCTTTGCCGCCCTCCCCGGCAGCGACGCCCGCCTCGCCATCCAGGCCGTTGGTCCGCGCATCAACACGTGGTTCGACCGGCCGTGGAAGCCGGGCGAGGCCCGCGCCACCGCCCTCGTGGTGATCGGCGAGAGCCCGCTTGACCGCGCCGCGATCAGCGCCCGGCTGATGGGCGAAATGCCGGCGGCCGTGGCGGCGGAATAGGCCGATGCACCTGCTCGCGGCACAGGCCGGGGCCCTGCAGCAGGACGGCGAGGCGATCGATCTGGGGCAGAGCCCCGGACGAATCGTCTTCGCGTCGGCGGCGGATTCCGAGCTGGCGCTGCTGGCGGGCGCAGCGGACCGCGCGGGGGCAGCCGATGTGCGGCTCGCCAACACGCTGCGCCTCGCCCATAATCTGTCGGTCGATCTGTGGCTGGAGCAGACGGTGCAGCATGCAGAAGCCGTCGTCGTGCGGCTGCTGGGCGGCGCAGCCTACTGGGCCTATGGCGTCGACCAGCTCGAGGCTACGGCGCGCCACAAGGGCATCCGGCTTGCCCTGCTGCCGGGCGACGCAGTGCCCGACCCAACGCTGGAATCGCGTTCGACTGTGCCCACGGAAGAGTGGCACCGGCTGCATGCGTTATTCATCGCGGGCGGACCGGACAATGCGGATGCCGTGCTGGCGCTGCTGCGCGGGAGCGATGCGGCGGAGGTCAAGCCATTCGCACGTTTCGGCTACTGGCTGCCGGGGCGCGGGGTTATCGATGCGATCGCGGCGGACGACAGGCCTTCGGTGCCGCTGCTGTTCTATCGCGCGGCGCTCGAGGGGGCGGGCACGGCGACGCTGGAGGCGCTGGTGGCCGAGATCGAGCGGCGCGGGCTGGCGCCGCTGCCGCTGATGATCTCGACGCTCAAGGAAGCCGCCTGCGTGCGCTTCGTGCAGGCGGCGTTTGCGGCACACCGGCCGCAGGCGATTCTCAATCTCACCGGCTTCGCGCTGGGGGTCGATGGGCTCGAGGACAAGCTCAATCCGTTCGCCGGCTGCGATGCACCGGTGATCCAACTCGTCCAGGGCGGGCGGCCCGAGGCGCAATGGGCGGCCGACAGCCACGGGCTGAGCGCCAAGGACCTCGCGATGCAAATCGTGCTGCCCGAGCTCGACGGGCGGATCGGCGGCATTCTCGTCGGCCACAAGGCGGAGGCCGTGTGGCACGCGGCGACGCAGTGCCCGTTGTCGGCCTATGCGCCCGATGCCGACGGCATTGCGCGCGCCGTGGCGCTGGCGGCGAACTGGGTACGGCTGCGCGCGACCCCGGCGACCACGCGCAAGGTGGCGCTGGTGCTCGCCAATTACCCGATCCGCGACGGGCGGCTGGCCAATGGCGTGGGCTATGACGCGCCAGCCTCGACGGTGCGCATCCTGCGCGAGCTCGGCGCCGGCGACGTTCCCGCGGACGGCAATGCACTGATCGAGCGGCTGCAGGCAGGGCCCACAAACGCGCACCCGGAGCGCGGCGACGGCGTGACCTGGCCGGTCGCGGACTACAGTGCGCTGTTCGCGGAGTTGCCCGAGGCCGTCCGCGCGGCGGTGACAGCGCGCTGGGGCGAGCCGGAGGCCGATCCGTTCGTGCGTGGAGCGGCGTTCCATCTGCCGGTCACGATGCACGGCAATGTCGCGGTGCTGCTGCAGCCGGCACGCGGCTACGACCGCGACGAGACCGCGGCCTATCACGATCCCGACCTCGTGCCGCCACACGCCTATGTCGCGGCCTATCTCTGGTTGCGGCACGCGTTCGGCGCGCATGCGGTGATCCACAATGGCAAGCACGGCTCGCTGGAGTGGCTGCCCGGCAAGGCAACGGCGCTCGACGGCGCCTCCTATCCGGCGCTGCTATGGGGCACGCTGCCGCATCTTTACCCGTTCATCGTCAACGACCCGGGCGAGGGCACGCAGGCCAAGCGGCGGACGGGCGCGGTGATCATCGACCATCTGGTGCCGCCGCTGACGCGCGCCGAGACCTATGGTCCGCTCAAGGACCTCGAAGCGCTGCTCGACGAGTACTACGCGGCGAGCGGCATGGACCGGCGACGCCTCCGCGATCTACGCAAGCGCATCCTCGACTTCTCGCGCGATACGCGCATCGCCGAGGACATCGGCCTGCCGGCGGACGAGATGGAGGCGCTCAGGAAGATCGACACGCTCCTGTGCGACCTCAAGGAAGCGCAGATCCGAGATGGGTTGCATGTGTTCGGACAGTCGCCGACCGGACGGCTCGAGCGCGACCTGCTGGCGGCGCTGGCGCGCGTGCCGCGCGGCGAACGGGCCGAGGACCGGTCACTCATTCGCGCGCTGGCCGACGACCTGGCGCTCGGCTTCGACCCGCTGACGGCTGAGCTTGGAGCTCCGTGGGACGGCCCGGGCGACTGGCGTCGGGTCGGCGATGTTGTCGAGCATCTGGAGGCGGTGGCGGCTGAGCTGATCGAGGGCCGCCCTGCCCCGGGGCCGGCATCGGCCGCGGTGATGGCCGAAATCGAAGCGGTGATGCGGCCCCGGCTGCGCGCGTCGGGACCGGCCGAGGTGCAGGCGCTGCACGACAGTCTCGCCGGCAGATTCGTGCGACCGGGGCCGTCCGGCGCGCCGTCGCGCGGGCGGCTCGACGTGCTGCCGACGGGACGCAATTTCTACAGCGTCGACAATCGCGCGGTGCCGACGCCCACGGCGTGGGAGCTGGGCCGGAAGTCGGCTGAGGGGCTGCTGCTGCGGCACTTCCAGGATCACGGCCACGCGCTGCGCGCGCTGGCGCTCAGCGTGTGGGGCACCTCCAATATGCGCACCGGCGGCGACGACATCGCGCAGGCGCTGGCCTTTATCGGCGCACGGCCGACCTGGGATGCGGGGTCGCTGCGCGTCAGCGGCTACGAGATCGTGCCGCTGGCCAAGCTCGGGCGGCCGCGCGTCGACGTGACGCTGCGCATTTCGGGGCTGTTCCGCGATGCCTTCCCGCAGCAGATCGCGCTGTTCGACCGCGCCGTCCGCGCGATCGGCGCGCTGGACGAGCCGGAGGACCAGAACCCGATTGCAGCGCGGATGCGGAGCGATGCGCTGGGGCTGATGCGCGATGGCGCCAGCGAGGCGGAGGCGGCGCTGCAGGCAGGGCACCGCGTATTCGGATCAAAGCCCGGCGCCTATGGCGCGGGACTGCAGGCGCTGATCGACAGCGGCACATGGACGACGACGGCGGACCTGGGTGCGGCGTTCCTCAATTGGGGGCAGTATGCCTATGGCGCGCATGCGGCGGGCGTGCCGCAGCGCGAGCGGCTCGCGGCGCGGCTGAGCGACATCGAGGCGGTGGTGCACAATCAGGACAATCGCGAACACGATCTGCTCGACAGCGACGACTATTATCAGTTCGAGGGCGGGCTGGTGGCGACGACGGAGGCGCTGACCGGGCGGCGGCCGGTGGCCTATCACAACGACCATTCGCGGCCGGAGCGGCCGCTGCCGCGCACGCTCGATGAAGAGATTTCGCACGTGATGCGCAGCCGGGTCGTCAACCCCAAGTGGATCGATGGGGTGAAGCGGCACGGCTACAAGGGCGCGTTCGAGATCATCGCGACGGTAGACTACATGTTCGCCTTCGCGGCGACGACGGGCGCGGTGAAGACGCATCATTTCGACCTCGCCTTCGAGGCGTTCGTCGAGGACGCGGCGACGCGCGACTTCATCCGCGCCAACAACCGGTTCGGCTATGACGAGCTGATCGCCAAATTCAACGAAGCGCGCGAGCGCGGCTACTGGCGGCCGCGCAGCAATCGCGCGCATGAATGGCTGGAGACACCATGAGCGACGAGCGGACCAAGAAGACCGACCTGATGAGCGAGGCGGAGCGCGATGCGTATCACGCCGACAAGATGCGCAAGAAGAAAGAAGCGCGCACCCGCATGCTCGCCACCAAGACGGAAGAGCGCGGCCTCTTGATCGTCCACACCGGCAAGGGCAAGGGTAAATCGACAGCAGCATTTGGAATGGTGTTCCGCTCGATCGGGCATGGCTTCCCTGTTGGCGTGGTGCAGTTCGTCAAGGGCGCCTGGGGAACGGGCGAGCGCGACGTGCTCGAGAAGTTCCCCGACCTGGTGACGATCAGGGCGATGGGCGAGGGCTTCACCTGGGACACGCAGGACCGCCAGCGCGACCTCGCGGCGGCCCGCGCTGCGTGGGAGGAGGCCAAGCGGATGATCGCCGACCCGCACTACAAGATGGTGCTGCTCGACGAGCTCAACATCGTGCTGCGCTACGATTACCTGCCGCTCGAGGAAGTGCTCGAGGTGCTGCGCAACAAACCGCGCGACCTGCATGTCATCGTCACCGGCCGCAACGCCAAGGACGAACTGATCGAGATCGCCGACCTGGTCACTGAAATGACCGAGATCAAGCATCCGTTCCGCAGCGGCGTGAAGGCGCAGGCGGGGGTGGAGTTCTAAGGGTCGTCACGGGGCAAGCCGGACACCCCCACCGCTTCTGCGCCGCCCCTTGACCTGCGGTGATATGTTATCTTATTACATCGCACCGAACGAACGGAGCGGGCGATGGGTTTTGCGCAGTGGAGCGTGTGGCGGCGGCTGGCGGTGGCTGCGGTGCTCGTGGCGCTGATCTGGCTGGCGCTGTGGGGGCTGCTGTGAGCGCCGCCATCCGGATCGAGGATCTGACGCTGGGCTATGACGGGCACCCGGCGGTGCACCATCTGAGCGGCGCGTTCGTGGGCGGGTCGCTGACGGCGATCGTGGGACCGAACGGCTCGGGCAAGTCGACGCTGCTCAAAGGGATCATGGGCACGCTGACGCCGATCGGCGGCAGAATCGTGCGCGAAGGCGAGATCGCCTACCTGCCGCAGAGCGCCGAAATCGACAGGAGCTTCCCCGCGACGGTGAGCGAGCTGATCGGGCTGGGGCTATGGAAGCGGCGCGGGCTGTTCGGCGGCCTCGATGCCGCCGACCGGGAGCAGATGGCCGCAGCGCTGCATGCAGTAGGCCTCGACGGCTTCGCCAAGCGGCCGATCGATACGCTGAGCGGCGGGCAGATGCAGCGCGCACTGTTCGCCCGGGTGCTGCTGCAGGACGCGCCAGTGGTGCTGCTCGACGAGCCGTTCACGGCGATCGACGAGAAGACGGTGCACGACCTGATGCACCTCGTGGGACACTGGCACGCGGAGGGCCGCACGGTAATCGCCGTGCTGCACGATCTGGAACTGGTGCGGCGGCATTTCCCCGATACGCTGCTGCTGGCGCGCGAGCCGGTGGTATGGGGGCGCACGCCGGTGGCGCTCAGGCCGGAGAACCTGCAGCGGGCGCGCGCGATGCCCGAAGCCTGGGACGAGCACGCCCCCTGGCACGAGGACGGCCAGCACGATCATGCGGGGCACGTGCACTGATGTACGAGTATTTCATCGCGCCGTTCGCCCAGTTCGGCTTCATGCAGCGCGCACTCGCGGGCGCGGTGATCCTCTCGATCAGCGCCGGGCCGATCGGCGTGTTCCTGATGTTCCGCCGCATGAGCCTTGCGGGCGATGCGATGGCGCATGCGATCCTGCCGGGCGCAGCGGCGGGGTTCCTCGTTTCCGGCCTCGCGATCCTGCCCATGACAATCGGCGGCTTCGCGGCGGGACTCATCGTCGCGCTGCTGGCCGGGCTCGTGTCGCGCCTGACGCTGCAGCGCGAGGATACGAGCCTTGCCGCATTCTACCTGATCTCGCTGGCGCTGGGCGTGCTGCTGGTGAGCCTGCGCGGCTCCAATGTGGACCTGATGCATGTGCTGTTCGGCACGGTGCTGGCGCTGAACAACGATGCGCTGCTGCTGATCGGCGCGGTGTCGAGCATCAGCCTTGTCGGCCTCGCGCTGATCTGGCGGCCGCTGTTCGCCGAATGCCTCGATCCGACCTTCCTGCGCAGCGTCAGCAAAGCAGGGCAACCGGTGCACCTGATCTTCCTCGCGCTGGTCGTGCTCAACCTGGTGGGCGGCTTCCAGGCACTGGGAACGCTGATGTCGGTGGGGCTGATGATGCTGCCGGCCGCGGCAGCGCGGTTCTGGGTGCGCAGCATTGAGGCGGTCGCCGGTCTCGCGGTGCTGATCGGCGTCGCCTCGTCCTATCTGGGGCTGCTGCTGTCCTACCATCTCGAAGTCGCGTCCGGGCCGTCGATTATCCTCGTCGCCGGCGCGGCCTATATCGCCTCGCTGATCCTGGGACGCCGCGGCGTCCTGTTCAGCCGTACGCAACCGACCCGCCACAGGATTGCATGATGATGAAGCTGTTTCTCGCCGCTGTTCTTTCGCTCGCTGCCGCCCCTGCCCTTGCGGCACAGGTCAATGCCGTGGCGAGCTTTTCGATCCTGGGCGACATGGTGTCCCGCGTCGGCGGCGACCGGGTGGCGGTGACGACGATCGTCGGCCCCAATGCCGACAGCCACATCTACACGCCCAAGCCGTCGGACGCGGCAGCGGTGGCGGGCGCCGACATCTTCTTCGTCAACGGCCTCGGTTTCGAGGGCTGGATGGATCGCTTCGTCGAAGCGACCGGCTACACGGGAGCGCTGGTGGTTGCGAGCGATGGTGTGGCGGCGCACGCGATGGAGGAAGAGCACGAGGACCATGACGGGCATGGGGAGCACGAGGGGCACGATCATGGCGCGACCGACCCGCATGCCTGGCAGAGCCTCTTGAACGGCGTTCTCTACGTGCAGAACATCGCCAGGGGCCTGTGCACCGTCGATGCCGATGGCTGCGCGACCTACACGGCCAACGCGCAGGCCTATGCGGCAGAGCTGACGGCGCTCGATGCGACGGTGCGCGAGCAGCTCGAGGCGGTACCGGCCGAGAGGCGCAAGGTGATCACGACGCATGATGCATTCGGCTACTTCAGCGACGCCTATGGCGTGACGTTCCTCGCGCCCGAAGGGATCAGCACCGATGCAGAGCCGTCGGCGGCGGACGTGGCGCGGCTGATCATCCAGATCAAGAGCGAGGACGTCCGCGCGCTGTTCATCGAGAACATGAGCGACCCGCGGCTGATCCAGCAGATCGCCGACGAGACCGGCGTGACGCTGGGCGGCGAGCTCTATGCCGATGCGCTGTCGCAGCCCGATGGACCGGCGCCCGCCTATCTCGATATGTTCAGGCACAATGTCGGCCTGCTGATCCCTGCGATGGAGGGAAACTGATGGCACACGACCACTCCGGCCACGACCATGTGTGGGCCGACGATCTGACGCGCAACCAGGAGCTGGTGCTGGGTACGCTGGCGCATGCCGAAGCGCCGATGTCGGCCTACGACATCCTCGACAAGCTGCGCGACGAGGGGCTGCGCGCGCCGCTGCAGGTCTATCGCGCACTCGACAAGCTCACCGAACGCGGCCTCGCGCATCGGCTGGAATCGCTCAACGCCTTCGTGTGCTGCGCCGACGCGCAATGCCACAAAGCCGGCACGATTGCCTTTGCCATCTGCGAGACGTGCGGACGGGTGGAGGAGTTCGCCGAGCCGACGGTGGAGCAGAAGCTGAGCGGCTGGAGCAGGGCCGCGGGCTTCGTGCCGGCGCGCATGACGATCGAGCTGCGCGGCACCTGCCGCGGCTGCGTGTCTAGCTTGCCTGCCTGACCGGCTGCGGCCGCGCCGGCGCGAGGATGAGCGAGGTCAGCGCCGCGATGGGCATGGGCGGTGCCAGCAGCGAGCCGCGGAACTCACGGCAGCCGAGGCGCAGGAGCTTGGCGGCCTCTTCCTTGCGCTGCACATTGGGGATTGTGACGGCGAAGGATGCCGTGCGCGCCGCATCGATGGTCGCTTCGATCAGCTTGAAGCGCACCGGGTCGGCATCGACCAGCGATACCATGCCCGGCGCGAGGCAGATGCGATCAGCAAAGCCGGGGCGCAGATAGTCGACGGTCCGCTCGCTCAAGATGAAGTTCGAGAGCGCGATGGAAATGCCCATGCCGCGCAGCTCAGACATGCGCTCGGCAATCATCTCGGCCGGCGGCATCAGCGCGGCGTCGAGGCTGAGCTGCAGCCGCCGCATCTGGAAATTGGTCGCGCCCAGCGTGCCGGCGACCTTTTCGGCGAAGACCGCATTCATCACCTGCTGCGGCGTGACGGCGAGGGACAGCGTGACGCCCAGCAGCGGCGCGAGCTCGCCGGTGGCGTGGCGCAGCGCAATGATGCCGGCGCGCTCCATCATGGCGTTGGCGTCGCGCGGGCTCAGTTCCTCCTGCAGCAGCGGCGACTTGTCGAGCTTGCTCCAGCGCAGCAGTGTCTCGACGCCGATCATCGTCTCGGAGCGGAGGTCGAGGATGGGCTGGTAGTCGACGGTGAACACCGAGGCCGACACACCGGCGATGGGAGAGTCGGGCTCTTCCTCGGTGGTCGCCTGCTTGACGGTTTCGACGACAGCGGCGGGGGCGGCCGGGCCGGCGGCCGCGGTCTGTTCGACGAAGGCCGTGGTGATGCGGGTGGCGCGGCGGATCATGGCACGGCGCAGGGCAGCGAGGCCGAACAGCAGTACAAGGCCGATGCCGAAATAGATGGCGAAGGCCGCGACCGCGGCGTGGCGGAAGGCGCTGTCGCCGGGCTGTTCGGGCGTCCAGGCGAGAGTGCCGGCAATGTTGCCGCCGCCGTCGACGATGTTGACCGAAGACTCGCCGTGCGCGACCTCCGTGACCATCTGGGCGATGGGCATCTGGTAGCGGAGCGCGATGTCCTGCAGCGTGCCCGGCGTGACGTGCTTGCCGATCCACAGGATACGCCGCTGCTGGCGCGGCACCGCGGCCTCGCCCGGCGTGCTCTTGTGGATGGAGACGGCGGCAAGGACCGCCAGCGTCTTGCCGGTGGAGGCGAAGTGGGAGACGACGGCGGCATCGCCGCTCAGCGAGATCGCGTCGTCGAGTTCCTTGAGCATGCCCTCGGCGGCGGGATAGCGCGCGACGATGTCGCCGCGGATCGACCCCAGATTGTTCTCGCCGAACTGCACGATGCCCGCCTGGTCGGTGACCATGACGTCGTTGTAGGTGGCGCCCAGCCGCGCTGTGGCGCCCCAGGTGGAATCCATCCAGGCCGGATCCGGGCTGACCACGACATTGAGGAAGGCTTCGTTCCAGGTGGCTTCGTCAGCGGCGGCGTCGCTGACGCCGTTGCGGAAAGATTCGAGCGCGGCGGCCATGGCGGTGATGCCGCGCATCTCCTCCTGGCGATCGATCTCGGTCGCCATCGTCACCAGCGCGAAGAAGACGACAAGCGCGCCGCTCACATAGAGCAGCAGCGCCGGCAAGGCGACGACGAGCGCGAAGGTGCGCAGTGGCCTGTGGCCGAAGGGCTGATAGCGTTCGGGCACGGAGGCGGCGGCTGCGTCGCGATCAGCCTCGTTCGTGGTGCCCAATGCCAACCGTTTCCCCTCTGCTCAGGAGCAGGAAAGGTAAGCGGTCTGACTTAATACCCGGCTAATATGATAATTTGCCGAAAATTCAACGGATTGCCGCGAGCGCCGCTGACCCCAGCCGGCTCAGGCCGTGACGCTGGCCTCGCGGCGGGCGAGTCGTGCCTTGATGCTGTCGACGTCGGCGCGGGGCGTGGCGGCGAACAGCGAGCGCGTGTAGGCGTGCTGCGGATCGGCGAAGACGGCGTCGCGCGTCCCCTGCTCCACCACGTCGCCCAGATACATCACCATCACCTCGTCGGCGATGTAGCGCACCACCGAGAGATCGTGGCTGATGAAGACATAGGTGAGCTGAAACTCGTCCTGCAGGTCGGCCAGTAGATTGAGGATCTGCGCCTGGACCGAGAGATCGAGCGCCGACACCGGCTCGTCGAGCACGAGCAGCGAGGGATTGAGCATGAGCGCGCGGGCGATGGCGATGCGCTGGCGCTGGCCGCCCGAGAACATGTGCGGATAGCGGTTGAAGTGTTCGGGACCAAGCCCAACCTTGCGCAGCATGGTCATGGCACGGTCGGCGCGCTCGGAGCCGGGCATGTCGGTGTTGATGGCGAGCGGCTCGGCGAGGACGTCGCCGATCTTCTGGCGCGGATTGAGCGACCCATAGGGGTTCTGGAACACCATCTGCACCTTGCGGCGCAGCTGCTTGGACACGCCGTGGCGGCGGATGTCGATTTGCTCGCCCTCGACGAACAGCTCACCGGATGTCGGCGCGTCGATCAGGGTGAGGATGCGGGCGAGCGTCGACTTGCCCGAGCCGGACTCGCCGACGATGGCGAGGGTCTTGCCCTTTTCGACCTTGAGGCTGGCGTCCTTGACGGCGTGGATGATGCGGCGGCTGCCGAACATGCCACCGCCCACGGTGTAGTCGCGCGAGACGTGGCGGGTTTCGAGGACGGGGGTGGTCATTGGGCGGCAGCCTCGCGGGTGAAGTCGCCCACGGTGGGCAGCCGGTCGCCGGTGGCGTTCTCGGGCAGCGCCGAGAGCAGCGCGCGGGTATAGGCGGATTTGGGGGCGGTGAAGAGGGTCAGCACGTCGGACTCCTCCATCTTGTGGCCGCGATACTGCACGACGACACGATCAGCAGTCTCGGCGACGACGCCGATATTGTGGGTGATCATGATGAGCGCCATGCCGTGTTCGGCCTGGAGGCGAACCAGCAGATCGAGGATCTGCTTCTGGATGGTGACGTCGAGCGCGGTGGTGGGCTCGTCGGCGATCAGCAGCTTGGGATTGCAGGCGATGGCCATAGCGATCATGACGCGCTGGCACTGGCCGCCCGACATCTGGTGCGGGAAGGCGCCGAGGCGATCGGCCCCGTCGGTGATGCCCACCTGCTCGAGCAGCTCGATGGCGCGAGCGCGCCGGGCGCGCCGGTCCATGCCGAGGTGGAAGCGCAGCGTCTCCTCGAGCTGAAAGCCGATGGTGAAGCACGGATTGAGCGAGGCGATGGGTTCCTGGAAGATCATCGCGATGTCCTTGCCGACGATCTTGCGGCGGTCGGTCCGCGACATTGTCAGCATGTCCTTGCCGTCGAAGGTCATGCGGTCGGCGGTGACGGTGGCGCTGGGTGGCAAGAGGCCCATCAAGGCGAGCATTTCGACCGACTTGCCCGAGCCGGATTCGCCGACGATGGCGAGGACTTCGCGCGCATCGACATGCAGGTCGATGCCCTCGACGGCCTTGAACAGGCCCACGGAGGTATCGAACGCGACAGTGAGGTTCTTGATCTCAAGCAGGGGCATGCCGATCAGCTCCGCTTCAGCTTGGGATCGAGGGCATCGCGCAAGCCATCGCCGATGAGGTTGATGGCGAGCACGGTGACGAGGATGGCGATGCCGGGGATGGTGATGACCCACCAGGCGCGGGTGATGAACTCGCGGCTGTCGGCGAGCATGGTCCCCCATTCGGGGATGGGCGGCTGGGCGCCGAGGCCGAGGAAGCCGAGCGCAGCGGCGTCGAGGATGGCGCTCGAGAAGCTGAGCGTGGCCTGGACGATGAGCGGCGCGAGGCAATTGGGCAGGATGGTCGAGAACATCAGCCGGACATGGCCGGCACCGGCGAGGCGGGCGGAGGTCACATATTCGCGGTTGGTCTCGGAGATGACCGCGGCGCGGGTGAGGCGCGCGAAATGCGGCTGCAGCACCAGCGCAATGGCGAGCATGGCATTGAACAGGCCGGGGCCGATCACCGTCACCAGCACCAGGGCGAGGAGCAGCGAGGGGAAGGCGAGGATGATGTCCATGACGCGCATGATGAGCGCATCGACCCAGCCGCGGAAATAGCCGGCGAGGAGGCCGAGGATGATGCCGCCCACCAGGGAGAGCGAGACGACGACGGCGCCGATGAGCAGCGAGTAGCGCGCGCCATGCATCAGGCGCGAGAGAATGTCGCGACCGATGGCGTCGGTGCCCAGCAGGAAGCGCGGATCGCCGCCCTCCTGCCAGACGGGCGGCGTGAGGAAGGCATCGCGATACTGGAACACGGGGTCGTGCGGAGCGATCCAGGGCGCAAGCAGCGCCACCAGCACGAGCGCGACGAAGACGACGAGCCCGACGACGGCGCCGCGGCTGTGGGAGAAGTAGAACCAGACTTCGCGCAGGCCGGCGAGCCGGTGAGCGGCGGCCGGTGCGGGAGCAGGCGAGGGAGAGGTGATGTCGGTCATCGCGTGCGCCTCACTGATGCCTGATGCGCGGATTGATGACCGCGTAGAGCACATCGACGATCAAATTGACGGTCATGATGATGAGCGCGATCAGCAGCAGGCCGCTCTGGACCACGAAGTAGTCGCGCTTGTTGACGGATTCGATCATCCACTTGCCGATGCCGGGCCAGGAGAACACCGTTTCGGTGAGAATGGCGCCGGCCATCAGCACGCCGACCTGGAGGCCGATGGTGGTGACGACGGGGATCAGCGCATTGCGCAGCGCATGCAGCGCCACGACGCGGCGCGGCGGCAGGCCCTTGGCGCGGGCGGTGCGGACATAGTCCTCGCCCAGCACTTCGAGCATCGCCGAGCGCGTCTGCCGCGCGATCACTGCGAGCGGGATGGTGGCGAGCACGACAGTGGGCAGGATCAGATAGTGCAGCGCCGACAGGAAGGCGCCCTTCTGGCCCGACAGCAGGCTGTCGATGAGCATGAAGCCGGTGACCGGCTTGAAATAGTAACTGAGCGCGATGCGGCCCGAGACAGGGGTCCAGTGCAGGTAGCCCGAAAAGAAGATGATGAGCAGCAGGCCCCACCAGAAGATGGGCATGGAGTAGCCGACGAGAGCGGTGCCCATCGTCGCCTGGTCGATCCACTTGCCGCGATTGACGGCCGCCACGATGCCGGCGGGAACGCCCAGGACCGTGGCCAGGATGATGGCGCACAACGACAGCTCGACCGTCGCGGGGAAGCGCGAGAAGAATTCGTAGATGACGGGCCGCTTGCTGGCGAAGGAGGTGCCGAAGTCGCCGCGGAAGATGTCGCCCAGATAATTGAAGTATTGCTGCCATAGCGGCAGGTCGAAACCGAGCTGGCGCAGCACCTCGGCGTGCCGCTCGGGGCTGACCCCGCGTTCGCCGGCGAGCACCTGGACGGGGTCGCCGGGCAGGATGCGGATGAAGAAGAAGGCAACGATCGTCACGCCGATAAAAGTCGGAATGAGAAGCGCAAGCCTCTTGAGCAAAAATCGTAGCATGCTGGCCCCGAAAGCCGACCCGACCTGGCGGGTGGCACCTTACTGCATCCGGTCTCAGACCCCTCAGGGCGAACTATCGGGAGACCGGTAAGGACAGGGGGCGTCGCGAACGACGCCCCCTGCAGTCGATTACTCGGCGACGTCCACGCCGTCGAAGCGGTGGAAGCCCAGCGGGTCCTGCTTGAAGTTCAGGACGCGCTTGGAGTGCGCGAGATACTGGTTCGAGTGCGCGAGCAGCAGCCACGGAGCTTCTTCGTGGAAGATCTTCTCGGCTTCGAAGTAGATCGCGGCGCGCTCGGCCTGGTCAAAGGTGCCCTTGGCCTTCTGGATCAGCGCGTCGTAGTCCTCGTTGCACCACTGGGCGCGGTTGTTGGAACCAACCGCGGCGCAGGAGAGCAGCACGCCCAGGAAGTTGTCCGGGTCGGCGTTGTCGGCGCCCCAGCCGATCATCACGGCACCGTCGCGGTCGACCTTGGAGGACTCCTCGAGGTAGACCGGCCAGTCCATGCTGACGAGCTCGACGTTGACGCCGATGGCGCTCCAGTCGGCCTGCAGCAGCTCACCCATACGCTTGCCGTTCGGGTTGTACGGACGGGCGACGGGCATCCACCACAGCTTGAGGCTGAGGTTTTCGACACCGGCATCGGCCAGCATCTTCTTGGCCGCTTCAGGATCGTAGGTGCCGATGGTGCCGGCCGGATCAGACGCCCAGGACGAGGCCGGGAGCGGGTTGATCGCGAGCTGGGCCTTGCCGGCATAGACGCCCTCAAGGATGGCTTCCTTGTTGACGGCCATGTTCAGGGCCTGACGGACTTCCTTCTTGTCGAACGGAGCCTGCTGGGTGTTGTAGGCGATGAAGCCCACATTCTCACCCGGCGTCTGCGAGACGACGATGTTGGGATCCTGGCTCAGCGCATCGACGTCGCCCGGGATCGGATAGGGGATCACGTCGCACTGGCCGGCCTTGAGGGCTTCCTGCGCGGCGGCGGGTTCCTTGGTGATGGCGAAGATCAGGTCGTCGATCTTTTCCTTGCCCGACCAATGGTCCGGGTGCGCCTTGTAGCGGATGACAGTGTCGGTCTGGTAGTCGACATACTGGAAGCCGCCCGTGCCGACCGGCAGGGTGTTGAACTGGCCCATATTGCCGGCAGCTTCGAGCTGGGCGGCGTATTCGGCCGAACCGATCGAGAGGAAGTCCATCGGGAAGTTCACGAACACGGTCGAATCGGCCGAGTTGAAGGTGAACTTCACAGTGTAGTCGTCGACCTTCTCCACCGACTTGAACGCGGCCTTGAAGCCGGTCGAGTCGAAATACTGGTAGGACGCGCCGTCGACGTAAGTCGCCCACGGGCTCGCCGGATCGGCCTGGCGCTGGAACGACCAGACGACGTCATCGGCGTTGAACTCGCGCGTCGGGGTGAAGTAGTCGGTGGTCTGCCACTTGACGCCTTTGCGCAGGTGGAAGGTGATCTGCGTGCCGTCTTCCGAAATGTCCCAGCTTTCGGCGAGGGACGGGACGATGGCGGAACCGCCCAGTTCGAAGTCGACGAGGCGGTCATAGACGGCGCGCGAGGACGCGTCGAACGTCGTGCCGGCGCTCCACAGCGCGGGATCGAAGCCTTCCGGCGAACCTTCCGAGCAGTAGACGAGCTGCTTGGCATAGGCGCTGCCGCCGAGCAGAGCGACAAGGGTCGCCGCCGTCATCAGCGTTTTCATCAATTTCATGATGGTGTTTCTCCCGAAGATTATTGCGCCCGGGCAGTGTTGTTCCCGAGCTTGGCGCGCACCAAAGCGTTTTTCTCCTTGTCACGCAACGGGAATAATCACCCGCCATGCTGGTGAGATTTCACGATTTTTTGCCACCGGAGCCGGCCGTGACGGAACGCCGGGTGTGCTAAATGTTTGTGGCATTTGACCAATTGGTCAATTCCGTGGAGGAAAAGCGGCAGAAATGAGCCTCAAGGTCGCAACTGTCGCGCTGGTCGTGGATGACTATGACCGCGCCATCGCCTTCTATCGCAACACTCTGGGGCTCGAGTTGATCGCCGATACGCCGCTGGGCGGCGGCAAGCGCTGGGTGGTGGTGGGCGGCGCCGGCGGGGCACGCCTGCTGCTGGCCCGCGCCGATGGCGAGCGGCAGGAGGCAGCCATCGGCAACCAGGCGGGCGGGCGGGTCGGTTTCTTCCTCGAGACCGATGATTTCGAACGGGATCATGCCCGGCTCGTTGACGCGGGCGTAAGGTTCCACGAGGCACCGCGACACGAGGCCTATGGCAGCGTGGCGGTGTTCGAGGACCTCTATGGCAACAAATGGGATCTGATCGCGCCGAAGACGGCCTGAAGGAGAAAGACATGGACAAGCGCAGACTGGGCCGTACGGACCTCGAAACCGAGCCGGTGATCTTCGGCTGCAATGTGCTGGGCTGGACCCTCGAGGAGAACGACGCGTTCCGCGTGCTCGATGCGTTCGTCGACCACGGGCTCAATGCGTTCGACACGGCGGATGTCTACGGCAAGGGCAAGTCGGAGACGATCCTTGGCAAATGGTTGACGGCGCGGGGCAACCGCGACAGGGTCATCGTGATGACCAAGGTGGGCTCGGATATGGGCCGGGGCAGGCGCGACCTCACCGCCAAATGGATCACCGAGGAGGTGGAGCATTCGCTCAAGCGGCTGCAGACCGATGTGATCGACCTCTACCAGAGCCACTGGCCCGACCCCGAGACGCCGCAGGAGGAGACGCTGGGCGCGTTCGACCGGCTGGTGCAGGCGGGCAAGGTGCGCTGGCTCGGCTCGTCCAACCAGGACGCGGCGCTGCTGGGCGAAGCGCTCGATATCTCGACGCGGAACGGCTGGGCGCGCTACGAGACGGTGCAGAACGAGTACAACCTCGCCGACCGAGAAGGGTTTGGCCGGGTGCAGCAGATGTGCGTCGACAACGACGTATCGGGCATCGGCTATTTCTCGCTGGCGCGCGGCTTCCTCAGCGGCAAGTACCGCAGCGCGGCCGACGCCGACAAGTCGCCGCGCGGCGCCAATGTGGTGAGCAAGTACATCAACGAACGCGGTCTGCGCATCCTTGCGGCACTGGACGAGGTGAGCACCCGAACGGGCGCGAAGCCGGCGGAGGTGGCGCTGGCCTGGATCGCGGCGCAGCCCGGCGTGGGCGCGGCGATCGCCTCGGCCACGACGGTGGAACAGGTCGAGAGCCTCGCGAAGGGGGCGCGGCTGAAGCTGTCGGATGCGGATGGGAGGCTTTTGACCGCGGCGGGGACATAGAGACCGACCGATCGCAAGCGGACCTCCCCTCGCGCCGGGCTACCCCACCACCGTCCCGAACAGCGCACCCACGGCGGCGGTGAAGGCCATGGCGAGGGCGCCCCAGACGAGGACGCGGAGGGTGCCGCGCAGGAGCGGGGCGCCGCCGGTGCGGGCGCCGAGCGCGCCGAGAATGGCGAGGACGACGAGCGTGACGCCGGTGACGACCCACAGGGTGGCGGTGCCGGTGACCAGCCAGGCGGCGAGGAGCGGCAGCGCGGCACCGACGGTGAAGGTCGCCGCGGAGGTGAGCGCGGCCTGGATCGGATTCGCGCTCGACACTTCGGTGATCCCCAACTCGTCGCGGGCATGGGCGCCGAGAGCGTCCTTTTCCATCAACTGCCGGGCGACGGCGTGGGCGGTCTGCGGGTCGAGGCCGCGACGCTCATAGATGGTGGCCAGTTCCTCGAGCTCGTCGTCCCAGTGGATTTCGAGCTCGGCCTTTTCGCGCGCGAGGTCGGCGCGCTCGGTGTCGGACTGCGAGGAGACCGACACATATTCTCCCGCCGCCATCGACATGGCGCCGGCGACGAGGCCGGCGAGGCCGGAGATCACCACGGCCTCGTGGTCGACGCCGGATGCGGCGACGCCGACGAGGATGGAGGCGACCGAGACGATGCCGTCATTGGCGCCGAGCACGGCGGCGCGCAGCCAGCCGATGCGGTGGACGAGGTGGGCCTCTGGGTGGATCGAGGGCGAGTCAGGCGACAAGGTAACCTCCATCGACGGACAGCACCGCGCCAGTGATGTAGGCGGCCAGCGGTGAACACAGGAACAGTGCCGGCGGCGCGAGGTCGTCGGGCGTGCCCCAGCGGCCGATGGGGATGCGGGCGCTGAGCTCGGCGAAGCGCGCCGGATTGGCGCGCGGCACGGCGGTCATCGCCGTTTCGATCCAGCCCGGCGCGAGGGCGTTGACGCGAGTGCCCTCGGGCGCGAAGGCGACGGCCAGCGACTTGACGAGCCCGACGAGCCCGGCCTTGCTGGCGGCATAGGCCGGCGCATGGGGCGCGCCGAGGAACGAATAGAGCGAGCCGATGGCGAGCATGGCGCCGCCGCCCGCGAGCCTGGGGCGGAACGCCGTGGCGAGGCGCATGGCACCGGTGAGATTGATGTCGAGGGTGGTGGTGAAGCCGTCCTCGGTGAACTCGGCGGCGCGCAGGTTCACGCCCGCACAGTCGACAAGCGCGGCAATGGGCCCGAACTGCGATGCGAAGGCCTCTACCGCCTCGGCACTGCGGACGTCGAGCTGGTGGAACGCTATTCCTGCGGTCGCCGCGGCGGCGTCGACTTCGGCGTCGGTAGCGCCGGTAGCGAAGACTGTCGCGCCGGCATCGCGGAAGGCCGCAGCGATGCCGCGACCAATACCAGAGCTGCCGCCGACGACGAGGACGGTTTTGCCGGTGTAGAACTCAGAGGCCCAGTGCATCCGAGACGACCCCCTCATCTGATGAACTGGTCCACATAGTCGGCGCCGAGGCCGGAGGCGGTGTAGTGCCTGCGGCACATGTCGATCTTGGTGAAGACGTCCTCGAAGCCGATCTGGCGGTTGTCTGTGTCGAGATAGACCATGCAGGTCGAGATGTTGAAGAAGGTGATCATCTCCTCGCAGTCCTCGGGGACGGTCAAGGTGTGGATCTCGCCGGGCGGCTCGAACACATAGGAGCCGGTTTCGGCCACCCAGTCGTGCTCGAGATAGCGCCAACGGCCCTTGACGACATAGCCATGCACCGGCGCGGGATGGAGGTGGCGGCTGAGGATGCCGGCCTTGCGCACGCGCAGCAGATTGCACCACTGGCCCTGCACCGTATTGAGCAGCAGCGGACGGAACCAGACGCCCTCGGCCTGCGGCACCCAGACGCGCTCGTCGTCGGGGATAGCGACGACCTGCATCTCCTTTGAGGCGAGCGGGTGGGCGGAGCCGTTGAGCGTCTCGTACATCAGGCCGTCCTTTGGCAGACCATGTCGACGAGGTCGCCGAGCCGGTCGTAGTCGGAGGGCAGATTATAGGCCTGCGCCGACAGCCGAAGCCAGACCGTGCCGCCGAGCGCGATGACGGGCAGGTCGCAGCCGAGATCGTAGAACATCTGCCTCAGCGCCAGGGCGCGCTGCTCGCTGCCGTCGGTGCGGATGGGCAGCTCGACCAGCGACATCGCGGCCTCGAGCTCCGGCGGATTGGCCGGGCGCGTGCCGAAGCGCGCCGCGAGCTTCTCGGCGGCGGCGCGCGCCTCAGCCCGGTTGGTCGCCATCAGCGCAGTCCCGCCGAGGCGGTCGTGAAAGGCGATAGCGTCGGGCAGGACAAGAGCGGCGCTCCAGTCGCGCGTGCCGGTCCAGTCGAACTCGGCGACGAACCCGCTGCCATAGCCATGCGAGATGATATTGGGGTGGAGCATCTGCTGGTGCTGCGGCGCGGCCCAGAGGAAGCCGGCGCCCTTGGCGCCCATCCACCATTTGTGGCCGTTGCCGACGTAGTAGTCGGCGCCGAGCGCGCCGAGGTCGAGCGGTACCTGGCCCGGGCCGTGCGCGCCATCGACAAGCACGGGCACGCCGGCGGCGCGGTAGCCGGCGACGATCTCGGCGAGCGGCAGCACGAGCGCGCTGGGCGAGGTGATGTGATCGACAATGGCAAGACGGGTGCGCGGCGTGACGCCCGACAGATGCGCGGCGACGAGCGTATCGGCGGTGGGATTGGGAAAAGGCAGCGCCGTGGTGACGATGACGGCACCGGTGCGTGCGCAGACATGGCGCGCGGCCTTCACCACGGCGGCATAGGTGTGTTCGTTGACGAGGATCTCGTCGCCGGGGGCGAAGGGGATGGAATTGAGGATGGCGTTGATGGCGGCGGTGGAGTTGTCGACCAGCGCCAGATCCTCGCCGCGAGCGCCGATGGCGGCGCCGACGGCGGCGGCCGCGCGGCGGATGGCGGCGGGCAGCTCGGTGGCCATGAACAGGGTGGGCGCCGCTTCCATGCGGCGGCGCCAGTCGTCCTGCTTGGCCAGCACCTCGAGCGGCGTGGCGCCGTAGGAGCCGTGGTTGATGATGAGCCGGGAATAGTCGAGCCCCCAGAGGGAGCGGATGTCGGGAGTGTGGGGAGACGCCATGATGGCGGCAAACTGCACAGACGGCGGCAGGCGGTCAACGCCGAACGCTTGTCCCAAATTGTGGACTCGGCAGGCGAAGTTTGAGGGCGTAAGGGGAGGCTGCCGGTGCTAGACCGGGCCCGCCCTCAAGAGACTTGCCGTGACCACGACTGCCCTACCCGCCGCGCACGCCGCCAACAAGACGGCCTTTGCCGTGATCTTCGCGGTGGCCGCCTGCCACCTGATCAACGACATCATGCAGTCGCTGCTGTCGGCGATCTATCCCATCCTCAAGGACAGCTACGGGCTCGATTTCGTGCAGATCGGCCTCCTCACCTTCACGTTCCAGGTGACGGCGTCGCTGCTGCAACCGGTGATCGGCATCTACACCGACAAGCGGCCGCTGCCCTATTCGATCGCCGCGGGCATGGGCTCGACGCTGGTGGGCCTGATTGTGCTGGGTTACGCGCAGGATTACTGGCTGCTGCTGCTCGGCTCGGCGCTGATCGGCTTCGGCTCGGCGGTGTTCCATCCCGAAAGCTCGCGCGTGGCGCGGCTCGCCTCGGGCGGCCGGCACGGCTTTGCGCAGTCGACGTTCCAGCTCGGCGGCAATGTGGGGTCGGCGGTAGGACCGCTGCTCGCCGCGTTTATCGTGCTGCCGCGCGGCCAGAGCTCGGTGGCCTGGTTCGCTGTAGCGGCGCTCATCGGCATGGTGATCCTCACCTTTGTGGGGCGCTGGTATGCCGAGCATCGCCGGCAGGCAGCGAAGCGGCCGCCGGTCAGCACCGCCCTGCCCTTCGACAAGCGCACGACGCTGATTGCGCTGATCGTGCTGACGCTGCTGACGTTCACCAAGAACATCTACATGGCGGCGATCTCGAGCTACTACACGTTCTATCTGATCGATAAGTTCGCGGTGGACGTGCAGACAAGCCAACTGCTGCTGTTCCTGTTCCTCGGCGCATCGGCGGTGGGCGTGTTCCTCGGCGGGCCGATCGGCGACCGCTGGGGCGCCAAGTTCGTGATCTGGTTCTCGATCCTGGGCGTGCTGCCGTTCACGCTGGCCCTGCCCTATGCCGACTACACCTGGACGATCGTGCTCTCGATCGTGATCGGCATCATCTTCTCGTCGGCGTTCTCGGCGATCGTGGTGTTCGCACAGGAGCTGATGCCGGGACGCGTGGGGATGATCGCGGGCATCTTCTTCGGCTTCGCCTTCGGCAGCGGCGGCATTGCCGCGGCGGCGCTGGGGCTGCTGGCGGACGTGCGCGGCATCGACTTCGTGTTCGTGGTGACGAGCTATCTGCCGCTGCTTGGGCTGCTGACGATCCTGCTGCCCAATATGAACACGCGGCACGTCAGGACCTGAAGCGGGCACGCCGCCACGTTACCTCACGAGGATAGCGCGGAAGTCGTTGACGTTGGTGCCGGTCGGGCCGGTGACGAGCAGATCGCCGATGGCGTGGAAAGCGGTCCAGGCATCGTTGTTGGCGAGATGCGCACGCGGGTCGATGCCGGCGGCGCGCATGCGGGCGGCGGAGGTGCCGTCGGCGAAGGCGCCGGCATTGTCCTCCGAGCCATCGATACCGTCGGTGTCGGCCGCGAGCGCGGTGATGCCGCCGACACCGTCGATGGCGAGGGCGAAAGCGAGCAGGAACTCGGCGTTGCGGCCGCCCTTACCCTTGCCGCGCACGGTGACCGTCGTCTCGCCGCCAGAAAGCAGCACGCAGGGCCGCGCGAACGGACGATCGCGGAGGCCGATCTCGCGGGCGATGGCGGCCATGACGCTGGCGACGTCGCGCGATTCGCCCTCGACGGCGTCGGAGAGAATGTGCGCCGCGAGGCCGTGCCCTTTCGCCCGCTGGGCGGCGGCATCGAGCGAGAGCGCCGAGGAGGCGACGATGTGGACGGTGTTGCCGGCAAAGCGCTTGTCGTCTGGACGCGGCGGTTCGTTGTTATGCGAGGCGAGCAGCGCGGTCGCGGCGGGCGGCAGCTCGAGGCCGTAGAGCGCGACGAGGTGGCGGACTTCGGCGCGCGAGCCGGCGATGGGCACGGTGGGGCCCGACGCCACCAGCGCCGGGTCGTCGCCGGCGACATCGGAGACGACGAGCGTCGCGACACGGGCAGGCGCGGCGAGCGCCGCGAGGCGACCGCCCTTGATGCCGCTGATCTCGTTGCGCACGAGGTTCATCATGCCGATGGGCATGCCCGAAGCGAGGAGGGCGCGGGTGACCGCCTGCTCGTCTTCGAAGCTGAGCCCCGGACCGGGCGCCGGCAGCAATGCCGAACCGCCGCCCGAGATGAGGGCCACGACGAGATCGTCGTGGCTGAGGCCGTGGACCTTGGCCATCATGCGGCGGGCGGCGAGATAGCCGGCCTCGTCGGGCACGGGGTGGCTGGCCTCGACGATCTCGATGCGCTCGGTGGGGGCGGCGTGGCCGTAGCGGGTGACGACGAGGCCGTCGACCGGCTCGCCCCATTGCTGCTCGAAGGCACGCGCCATCTGCGCCGAGGCCTTGCCGGCGCCGATCACCACGGTCCTGCCGCGCGGACGCGCGGGGAGAAACGCCGCGATGGCGCGACCGGGATCGGCCGCCGCCACCGCCGTGCGGAACAGGTCTTCGAGACGTTCGCGGTCCATTGCACCCAGGCCCGTATTTGATGTCACAATGCCGTCATCCGCCCCGACTAGCCAGTCAATTCCTTCACCGAGCATCTCCTCCTTATGACTGCCCGCTACGCGATCTACTACGCCCCTGCCCGCGACTCGCTGCTGTGGCGGCGCGCCGAAGACTGGCTTGCGCAGCCGGACCTGGCGCAGCACACCGTCTCGGCCCGTCGCTATCGTTTCCATGCGACGATCAAGGCGCCGATGTCGCTGGCGCTGGACTATGCCGAACTCGATGCGGCAATGGACGCGTTCGCCGACGAGCATCGCGCGGTGACGCTGGACGGCCTCGCGCCGCGGCTGATCGAGGGGTTCCTCGCCTTGACCACCGAACCGCAACCGAGCGCGCTCACCGCTCTGGCGGCGGATGTGGTCGACGCGTTCGAGCCGTTCCGCGAGCCACCGAGCGAGGCGGAACGGGCGCGGCGGCTCAGGGCACCGCTGACACCGCGGCAGATCGAACTGGTGGACGCCTATGGCTATCCCTATGTGTTCGAGCAGTTCCAGTTCCACATGACGCTCACCGACCGGCTGCCCGAGACGATGCGCGAGGCGATGCGCGAGCGCGCCGCCGCGTGGTTCGCCGAGGCGCTGGCGGAACCGGTGCAGCTTGACCGGCTTGTGGTTTTCGCCGAACCAGAGCCCGGCGCCGCGTTCGAACGGCTCGACCCCGACTATGTGCTCAGAGGCGCGTGATGGAAACCAACTTCCGCAATGCCAGGATCGTGCGCGCCGACGAGGTGGTGACCGGCAGCGTGCAGATGAAAGATGGCGCGATCGCCGCGATCGACACCGGCGCCTCGCAGGTGGGCGAGGATCTTGAGGGCGACTATCTGATCCCGGGCCTTGTCGAGCTGCACACCGACCATCTCGAGGGGCACTACCGGCCGCGCCCCGGCGTCTACTGGAATCCGCTGGCGGCCCTGCAGGCGCATGACGTGCAGATCGCCGGCTCGGGCATCACGACGGTGTTCGACGCGGTGCGCATCGGCTCCGATCCCGAAATGCCGGGCATGGGCGACCATGTGCAGGTGCTGGTCGACGCCATCGAAGCGGGCGTTGCCGATGGCCGGCTGCGGGCCGATCACCTGATCCACCTGCGCTGCGAACTGCCGGCGCATGACGTGGTCGACGATTTCGAGCGCTTCTGCGCGCAGCCGCTGGTGAAGCTCGCCTCGGTGATGGACCACACGCCCGGACAGCGGCAGTACCAGACGGTCAGCAAGTACCGGCAGTATTACCAGGAACGGCTGCGCTTCACCGACACCGAGATGGATGCCTTCATTGCCGAGCGCGAGGCCGAGCAGCAGCTCTATTCGGACAAACACCGGAAGGCCATTCTAAAGCGCGGCAGCGAGGTGGGCATCGCCTTTGCGAGCCACGACGACGCAACAATGGAACACGTGGCCGAATCGGTGGCCGACGGCGTGAGCATTGCCGAATTTCCAACGACGATGGTTGCCGCCGAGCAGTCGCACCAGGCGGGGCTGGCCGTGCTGATGGGCGCGCCCAATGTGGTGCGCGGCGGGTCGCATTCGGGCAACATCGCCGCTGTCGATCTCGCGAAGGAAGGCTGCCTCGACGTGCTGAGCTCGGACTATGTGCCGGGCGCGCTCGTGCTCGCCGCCTTCCAGCTTCCGGCGCTCGCGGGGATCAGCCTGCCGGCGGCGATCCGCATGGTGACCTCGACACCGGCGCGGGCCGCGCATCTGCACGATCGCGGCGAGATCGCCGCCGGCAAGCGCGCCGACCTGGTGCGGGTGCGGCTCCATGGCGACATGCCGGTGGTGCGCGGCGTGTGGCGACAGGGCCTGCGGGTGAGCTGATGCTCGTTCTGGTGGTCGGCCCGTCGGGGGCAGGCAAGGATACGCTGATCAACGCGGCGAAGGCGGCGCTCGCCGGCGACGACCGATTCGTGTTCCCCCGACGAGTGGTGACGCGCGCGGCAATTGCGGCGCTCGAGGATCACGAGTCGGTGACGCCAGAGGAATTTGCCCTGCAGGCAGCGAATGGCGCCTATGCGCTGAGCTGGGAGGCGCACGGCCTCTCCTACGGGCTGCCCGCCAGCATCCGCGACGATATTGGGGCGGGCCGCGTGGTGGTGATGAACGGCTCGCGGGCCATGGTGGGCGCGGCGCGTGACGCCTTCCCCGGCATGGCAGTGGTCGTGATCGAAGCGACGCCGCAGGTGCGGGCGCAGCGCCTCGCCGGCCGCGGCCGCGAGACGGCGGCGGAGATCGCCGGCCGGCTGGCGCGCGAGGTGCCGGCCGATATCCCCGACGCCATAAGTGTGGACAACTCCGGGGCTGTCGACGACGGGATCTCCCGCTTTCTTGCGATCCTCAGGGCATTTCCCGGCAATTGAACCTTTTGGCGCCGAACGGCGTTCTGCCCGAAATGCGTCGAATTTCAGGGGTTCTTGAGTGAGCAGAAACGGGCTCTACGCGCTGATCGGCATATTGGCGCTCATCGTCATCGTGCTGGGCGGATATATGCTCTACCAGCAGTCGCAGCAGCCTTCGCTGGAGATCAAGGTGGACAGCAACGGCATCCAGGTGAACGGCAATGGCTGACGGGGTGGCCACGAGCCCGGTGCTCAGCGCCCTGCTCGACGAGCTCTCCCGGCAGGGTCAAGGCGGCCACCCGAACGGCAATCAAGGCAGCCTCGCCGCCTATCCCATCGTGGGGACGATCGACCTGCTGGCTCTTGCCGAGGTCGTCGAAAATGCGGTAGGCGCCGACACCTCGAACCAAGAAGAAGCAAAGACTCCGGCGGAACTGAACGCCGCGAATGACGGATGAGAAGTGCTGGCCGCGCGTACGGGAGGCGGCAAAGCGTCAAGACAGAAAGACAACTTCCCGGTCTCGTCTCCTCCAACAAGGGCAAGCATAAATGAACCGCAATACCTGGATTATCATCATCGTGGCCGTGATCGTGATCGTCGGCCTCATCTGGATCTTCAACCGCGGCACGCCGACTCCGGTCACCCCCGTCGAGCCGTCGAGTTCGGCGGTCGTCTCGAGCGAAGCTCCGGCGCCGTCCTCGAGCGAAGCCACCCCGATCGAATCGGCGGTGAGCTCGGTGATGTCGGAAGCCTCCTCGACGGTGAGCTCGGCCGTGTCCGAAGCCTCCTCGGCCATGAGCTCGATCGCCTCGGAAGCCTCGTCGGCGCTGTCGGAAGTCATGACCCCGTCGAGCGAAGAGCCGGCGATGTCGGTCGAGGTCCCGGCGACCTCGTCGGCGCAGTAAGCAGCAGCAACTGCACACGAAACCCCCGCCAGCGATGGCGGGGGTTTTGTTTTGGACCGGGACGCGACGCTAGAACACGCTTCCGGGATCAGGCCGCGTCGTCGGCGTGGATGGCGGCGCCCAGCGTGAGGCGGGCCTCCTCGACCGATTCGAAGATGCGGCCATCAAGCGGGAACGCCGCATAGCGCACCGCGAGGAACCGATAGCCCTCGCTGGAGGGGACGACGACGCCGAGCGGTTCGCCATCGACCTCGATCGCTATGGGCCTGGACGCAGGTGGCCGTGAAATGATTTCGTGCTGCATGGGACGAGCCTCCGACGGCGCCGAAGCACGGCTGCCGGGGTGTTAGCGAAATTCTGAGACGGGTGTGTGACTGGGGTCGGAACGACCGGGGTCACATTCGCCAGTTTCGGCTACACCATTTGGAGGTGCATACGTGTTTGGCGCTAATACCGGCATGCGGCTCGAGCGAAGCGAAGGTAGTCATCTTTCGTCCCTTTCCGTTTACCGGGCGCCCGGAGGCGCCTGCCAAACACTGACCTGAGATAGGCCGGACGGCCGTTTCTGCAAGTCGCTCACGGCAGAGATAATTCTGCCCGTACAACGTCCTATGCGCCGCTTCGCCGTGGCATGCAAGCCTACCTTTGGCCGACGAGCGCAGCTTGACATTAGTCCTGCCGGCGCTGCGCCGCGAGGCTTTATCTATCAAAATAGTCGACTATCGGCGAAAAGCCTTCCCGCTGGCCGCCGCGGAGGAAGGACGGACGGGCAACCGGTCTAAGGCATTGTGGTGCATGCGACTTTTGGCCGGTTGCCGGGGCGGGCGGCAGGCTTGAAATCGATTGCATCATCTGTTGAGGTACGTCCCAGCAGCGTCACGCGCCTGCCGGCCACGCCGCGCGGGGGCCGTGAGGGACAGCCGGGCGCTGCACGGAGGGCAGGTTGTCAGGACTCGAGCCGCGGGAGAAGCCGCGGGCAAAGCGCGGTGCGCCCCGCTCGGGCAGGCCGACGCTGCGCACCATCGCCGAAATGACCGGCCTTGCCATCACGACGATCTCGCGCGCCCTCAACAATGCGCCCGAACTGTCCGCCGAGACGCGCGAGCGGGTGCAGAAGATCGCCGCCGAGATCGGCTATGTGCCAGACCGCACGGCGCTGCGGCTGAAGACCGGCCGCACGCATGTGATCAGCCTGATCCTCGATCCGCATTCCGAGATCCTCAACTTCAGCTCGTCGCTGGTGGAAGGCATCACGGAGGCGCTGCGCGGCACGCCCTATCACCTCGTGGTGACGCCGGCGGCGAGCAGCGCTTCGCCGCTCGACCCGGTGCAGTATGTGCTGCGCAACAGGATGGCGGATGGCGTGATCTTTTCGCGCACCGAGCCGGCCGATGCGCGGGTGAGCCTGCTGCTCGAGAACGACTTCCCGTTCGTGACGCATGGGCGCACCGAAAGCGTCGGCACCCACCCCTATGTGGACTACGACAACTTCACCTTCGCCTATGAGGCGGTGCGACGGCTCGCCGCCAAGGGCCGCCGGCACGTGTCGATGATCGCGCCTTCGCCGCGCTTCACCTTCGGCCGGCACCTGCGCGACGGCGTGATGCAGGCCGCAACGCAAACCGGCATCAGCTACGAGTTCGAGACGCGCGTAACGCTCGACGACACGGCCGAGGAAATCCGCAGGGCCACCGTGGCCCGCATCGAGCAGGGCAATGTGCCCGACGCCTATGTGTGCCCGGGCGACGCCGTGGCGCTCGCCGTCATCGCCGCGCTCACCGACAGCGGCAGGACCATCGGCCGGGACGCCGACATCGTGACCAAGCAGATGAGCGGCATCTTCGCGCTGGTGCGGCCGCAGGTCGATGCGATCAGCGAGGACATCGCGCTCGCCGGCCGGCAGATGGGCGAGCTGTTGCTGCGGCGGATAAGGGGCGAGAAGGCAGAGGCACTGCAGGTGGTGCAGATGCCGGACATCCCGTTCTAGCCCTCGATCGCCTCGCGGATCATTTCAAGCTCGAGCCACTCGTCCTCGGCCTTGGTCTTGGCGACCTGCGCCGCAGTGAGCTTCGCCGAGGCATCGGCGAAGGCCTTGGGGTCGCGTGCATAAAGGGCCGGGTCGGCGAGAAGCGCGTTCAGGCGCTCCATTTCGGCGTCGAGCTTCTTGATCTCCTTGGGCAACGTCTCGAGGGCGTGCTTCTGCTTGAAGGAGAGCTTCGCTTTCGGGGTGGCGATGGGCGCCATCGCCACGGTCCGCCCGCCGCGCGCCGGCGCCTTCTCGAGCTCGGGCTTGGTGACGCCGAAGCCGCGCTGGGCCACCATGTCGGAATAGCCGCCAGCATACTCCGTCCACCGCCCCTCGCCTTCCGCGACGATCACCGAGGTCGCGACGCGATCGAGAAAGTCGCGGTCGTGGCTGACGACGATGACGGTGCCCGGATAGTCGCCCAGCATTTCCTGCAGCAGGTCGAGCGTTTCGAGGTCGAGATCGTTGGTCGGCTCGTCGAGAACGAGGACGTTTGACGGCAGCGCGAGGAGGCGCGCCAGGGCGAGGCGGCCGCGCTCGCCGCCCGAGAGCTTCTCAACAGCGGTGCGCGCCTGTTCGGGCGTGAACAGGAAGTCCTTCATGTAGCCCATCACATGCTTGGGCTGACCGTTGATGATGAGGGTATCGGACCCGCCATTGGTCAGCGCTTCCTTGAGGGTCGAGGACGGATCGAGAGCGGCGCGGCGCTGGTCGAGGGTAGCGAGCTCGAGATTGCTGCCGAGCCGGATGCGACCGGAATCGGGTTCCAGCACTCCGGTGAGCAGCTTGATCAGCGTGGTCTTGCCGGCACCGTTGGCGCCGACGATGCCGACACGGTCACCGCGGATGATGCGGGTGGAGAAGTCGGCGACGATCGTGCGCTCGCCGAACGACTTGCTGACGGCGTCGGCCTCGATCACCATCTTGCCCGAGACATCGGCCTCGGTGACACTGAGCTTGACATTGCCGACCTGGCGCTTGAGGTCGCGGCGTTCCTGGCGCAGATCGAAGAGGCCCTGCAGGCGGCGGACGTTGCGCTTGCGCCGTGCAGTGACGCCGTAGGTGAGCCAGTGCTCCTCGCGTACGATCTGGCGATCGAGCTTGTGGCGGTTCAGTTCCTCTTCCTCGAGCACCGTGTCCCGCCATTCCTCGAAGGCGGAGAAACCGCGATTGAGGCGGCGCGTGGTGCCGCGGTCGAGCCATACGGTCGAACGCGTGAGGTCGCTGAGGAAGCGGCGGTCGTGGCTGATGATGACCAGCGCCGAGCGCAGGGCGGCGAGCTCGGCTTCGAGCCACTCGATTGCCGGCAGGTCGAGATGGTTGGTCGGCTCATCGAGCAGGACGATGTCGGGCTCGGGCGCGAGGACGCGGGCCAGCGCGGCGCGACGAGCCTCGCCGCCCGACAGGCGGCGGGGGTCCTCGTCGCCGGTGAGGCCCAGATGCTCGAGCAGATAGCGGGCGCGATGCGGATCATTGCCGCCCTCGAGCCCACCGGCCGCGTAGTCGAGCGTCGTCGCGAAGCCGGAGAGGTCGGGCTCCTGTGGCAGATAGCGGATGGTGACGCCGGGCTGGAGGAAGCGCTTGCCGCCATCGGCCTCGATCTCGCCGGCCGCGATCTTGAGCAGCGTCGACTTGCCCGAGCCATTGCGGCCGACGAGCGCGATCTTGTCGCCGGGAACGACCGAGAGCTCGGCGCTTTCGAGCAGCTGCGTGGAGCCGAGCGTCAGCTTGATGTCTTGCAGGGCAAGGATAGGTGCGGGGGCCATGTCGCGGGGCATAGACCATGCCCGGGCGATCAGATCAATCGCCGGACCAGCGATCGAGGCCCTCGCCCAGCGCGTGGCCGCCCGGCAGGAAGACGATGCGGCCATCGACGACGGTGATGAGGTCGCCGGGGCCGGCATGGCCGGAAGCCAGGAGCGACGCACGGACGTCGAGGACATAGATGGTCCGGGGCTCGAAGGCGCCGCTCGCGAGCACTTCCTGCTCGCGCGTGCGCAGGGCACCAAGGGCCTCGCTATCGACGCGACCGAGATAGGCGATGTCGGTGTCCATGCCGTGGGTGACGGCGAAGTAGCCGAACGCCTTCCAGTCGCTGCCATAGCCTTCATCGACCGGGATGGAACGGATGCGGTCGTAGCCCGCCGCGGCGGCGCGCTCCCACAGCGGCGATTGGAGCTCGGCCGGCCAGGTCGCGGACGGCGCCGGCATGCGGTCGGCAAACTCGCTCCATTTGGGTGACGAATCCCAGGCCTGCACGGCGAAGGCGACCGTCATCAACGGCAGCGCGAGGGCGGCCCGGAAGCGCCCGGCGACGAGGACGACGGCCCCGATGGTGACGATGTAAAGCAGCGGCCAGACGAAGCGGCCGGTGGAGCGGAAGGCGGCGCCGATGGCATCGATGAAGCCGGGAACCGGAATGCTCACGAGGTCGCTGTCGAAGGCGGAGAGATCTTTGGAGAAGCCGAAGACCATGAGGGCGAGCAGCATGAGCGTCAGCGGCAGCCAGTGCCGCGACATTGCGTGGCGCAGGTGGACGACGGCGCCGCTCAGCAGTGCGAGGGCGAGCAGTGCGAGAACGCCGACGCCGAGGAAGCTCAGGCCCTCATAGTCGTAGCCGGTGTGCGGCAGGTCCGGGACGAGCTGCGACCAGCCATAGGAGATGATTGGCCACAACAGGTTGAGCTTGTAGTCGCCATAACCGTAGCTGCCATAGGAGCCGGTGCCGAAGAAGCCGACGGTCCACAACACCGCGAAGGCGGCGACGATACCGAACGCGATCTCGCCCACGAGGTGTGGCAGCCGCCCGCGACCCGTCCAGTAGCGCTGCGCGAGCGCCGCGGCCCAGAGCGCCAGCACCATGGCGAGCAGCGTCGCGTGAATCGCCGATGTCACCGCGAGCAGGAGCGGCCACATCCAGAGGCGCGGCGGTTCGCGTCGCACATAGAGGACGAGCGCGGCGAGAATTGTCCAGTGACCAGACAGCGCGAGGTGCATGGGCACGCGGAACAGATAGGTGGGCGTGATCAGCACGAAAGCAGCAGCGAGCAGTGCGACCACCCTGCCCGCGCCCAGCTCGCGTGCGATGCCCCAGGCGAAGGCCGATTGCAGGACGAAGCTCAGCAGCAGCCAGTAGCCCCAGTACTGGAACGGGCGCGGCAGCCAGTGCTCGATGAGCTTGAAGGGAATGGCGAACAGCGGCAGGCCGTCAACCAGCGCGATCGAGTTCGAGATTTCGATGCCCAGCAGCGGACTGCGGCCGGGCGGGATGCCCCAGGGCGCGTCGCGGTAGAACATCCATCCAAGCTGGTGCATGGCGCGATCGGCGAAATCGAGCCAGGCGATGTTGGTGGGGATGAGCACCCACCAGCCGCAATAAATGAAGAAGGCGGCCGCGCCGAGAAGCACGGCAGCCGTTACGCCCAACGCGTCGCGCAGTCTTTCAGGCAAGCCGGACCCGGATCAGTGACGCCCGGTGCAGGATGCACCGGCGTGCCTCAATGTTGCGTGAAGTCGGTCAGTTCCTCAAGCTTGAGGCCGAGGCGGTCGCGCAGATGCTTCCGCTTACTGGCGAGATCGGCGATGGTGTAGCTATCGAGCACCTCGAAGAAGGCGCCCAGTGCCTCGCGCAGGGCGCTGTTGAGGTCGCAACTGTCGGCCAGCGGGCAGGCCACGTCGCTGCCGCCCTCGAAGCACTCCGCCATGGCGAAATTCTCTTCGGTGAGCTTGATGGTATCGAGCAGCGTGATCTCGCTGGCCGGCCGACCGAGGCGGATACCGCCCTTGCGGCCGCGCACCGTCTCGATCAGCCCGTTTTCGACCAGCGGCTTGATCAGCTTGAACAGGAACAGCTCCGAAATCGAATGCGCCCTGGCGATATCGGCGATGCGGCTCAGCTCGGGGGCATTGGCCGCGCAGTAAACCAGCGTGCGAATGGCGTAGTTGGTCTGGCGGGTGAGGCGCATGCGGAGTCCTGCTGCTAAGCCGCTGAAAGTTAACGGCTATTTATCTTGATACCTTTCGTCAGTTTATAATGGTTCTAAGGTTTGTCAATCGACCCCTAGGGGTTCGGATACTGGTCGTGCCAGGCATGCTCGGTGGGCGACATGCGGCTGCGGATGGCCCAGTTCTGGTGCCAGTGCGGATAGATCAGCGGCGGGCGGCTGACCGCGTCGAGCCTTGCGATTTCCTCGGGGGCGAGCCTGAGGTCCATGGCCTTGAGGTTGTCCTCGAACTGCTCGAGCCGGCGGCCGCCGATGATCACGGACGCGACGGCCGGACGCTGCAGCAGCCAGGCCAGCGCCACCTGCGCACCGGAGACGCCATGGGCGCGGCCGACATCCACGATCGCATCGACGATGTCCCAGAGCTTGTCCCAGTCACGGATGGGCGGCTCGCGGAAGCCGGTGACGTGGCGGCCGGAATCGGGGGCGGTGTGGCGCGTGTACTTGCCCGACAGCCAGCCGCCCGCGAGCGGCGACCAGACGAGCAGCGAGACGCCCTGATCGAGCCCGAGCGGCACCAGCTCGTATTCGGCCTCGCGCGCCTCAAGCGTGTAGTGGATCTGCTGGCTGACGAAGCGCTGCTGGCGCTGCGCGTCGGCGATGCCCAGCGCCTTCATCAATTGCCAGCCGGAATAGTTGGAACAGCCGACATAGCGGACCTTGCCCTGCCGGATGAGAGCATCGAGCGCCTCGACGGTTTCCTCGAGCGGAGTCGAGCCGTCCCACTGATGGACCTGGTAGAGATCGATGACGTCGGTCTTCATGCGGCGCAGCGAGTTCTCGCATTCGCGGATGATGTGCCAGCGGCTGAGGCCCTCGTCGTTGGGGCCGGGGCCGCGACGGAAGCGGACCTTGGTGGCCAGCAGCACGCGGTCGCGCCGGCCGTCGGTCAGTGCCTCGCCGATGATCGTTTCGGACTTGCCGCCGCCATAGCCATTGGCGGTGTCGACCAGATTGACGCCCTGATCGAGGCACAGGTCGATCTGGCGCTGTGCGTCGGCGACGTCGGTGGAGCCCCACAGACCATCGCCGCCAAAGGTGGCCGTGCCGATCGAGAGAGCCGAAACCTTGAGGCCCGAGCGGCCAAGCAGGCGATAGTCCATGACGCGATTCTCCGAAATGTCGGCAAGATTCTAGCCTTTGGCGTCAGGCCTGATAAGTCACTTGGATTGAAGTCTTTTTTCCGCTTGCTACAGTTGAGCGTGCAGCTTCGTCAGCCATACTGCTTGGAGGGGCGATGGCCGAAGACTTGATCGATGACATCTATGAGGCGAGCGCCGTCCCCGAGCGTTGGCCGCGGCTGCTGCAGCGCATCTCCGATCTCGTCGACGCCCGCGGCACCATCCTGTTCGTCGCCCGCCAGGCGACGCTCAAATACCTCGTCTCACCCCAGCTCGAAGCCCACGTCCCGACCTATTTTGAGCGCGGCTACCAGTTCCGGGACGAGCGCACGCGTCGCCTGTTCGACTTCAACCTCGCCGGCTTCGTGACCGAGCTCGACGTTTTCACCCCCGAGGAGTGGGAGGCCGATCCCATCCGCCAGGAGTTCTGGGCTCCGGCGGGAATGGGCTGGGGGGCCGCCACGCATCTCCCCATGCCGACGGGCGAGACCATCATCGTTCATGCCGAACGCAGCACTGCGCGCGGCCCCTATGAGCGCGCCGCCCTCGACCAGCTCGACCAGCTCCGTCCACATCTGGCCCGCGCCACCCTCATGGCGTCGCGCCTCGCCTTCGAGCGGGCGAGCGGCGCGGTCGATGCGCTCGGGATGATGGGCCTGCCGGCGGCGGTGCTCGACGGGCTCGGGCGGCTGTTCGTCGCCAATGCGGCGTTCGACGCGATGGTGCCGGGCGTATTCCTCGACCGCCAGACAGGGATCGAGCTGGCTGACACCAATGTCGATGCCCTGCTGCGCCGCGGCCTCGACGCGGCCGCCGTCGATGCCAAGGGCGCGCCGCTGTCGATCCCCATGCCGGCGCGCGGCGGCCAGCCGCCGATGATCCTCCATCTCGTGCCGGTGCGGGGCCTCGCGCGCGACGTGTTCTCCCGCGCCAGCGTGGTGATGTTCGTGACGCCGGTGGTGATTGCCGACGTGCCCACCGCCGAGGTGATCCAGGGGCTGTTCGACCTGACGCCGACGGAAGCGCGGGTGGCGCGGGCCCTCGGACGCGGCGCCACCGTCGCCGAAATCGCCTCCGGCAACGGCGTGGCGCAGCCGACGGTGCGCAACCAGATCCGCGAAATCTTCGCCAAGACGGGGGTGAACCGGCAGGCCGATCTGGTCGGGCTGCTGCGCGGAATGGCCCGGCCGGCGGGCGGTGACAGGCCCCAGGACGGTTAAGTTCGGAATCTTCAGGAGACTTGCAACCAAATGCCCATCACGGCATTGAAGCCGTGGTTTGGGGTGTGGTGTATTTCATGAAAGTTCTGGTGGTCGAGGACGAACCCATCATTCGTCTCGGCTTGGTGAGCAGCATCGAAGATGCGGGTTATGCCGTCGCCGAAGCATCGAGCGCGGACGAGGCGATTTCCTTCCTGGCGCGGGATAATGAGGTGCGGGTGGTGGTCACCGATGTCGACATGCCCGGCTCGATGGACGGGATCCGGCTCGCCCATTATGTCCGCCGGCGCTGGCCGCCGATCCAACTGCTCGTCATTTCCGGCAAGGTCGGGGTCGTCCCGGGTGAACTGCCCACCGGCGTGCGGTTCATGAGCAAGCCATACCAGGAGCCGCAACTGCTCAATGTGATTGCAACGCTGAGTGCCGGAGGCGCGGCGTGAGCGCCGCTGCCCCCGAGATGGCGGCACCCGATCCCGGCAAGACACGCACCTGGTGGCCCTATGCGCATCGGCGCTGGGAAGCCGCCGACACGGTGATCGCGGTGGTGAGCACGCTCATCATCGTGATCTTCGCGATCTTTTTCTTCCTCTGCTGGCAGGGCTTCGGCACCACGCTCGAGGCTGCCAAGAAGCGCGCGCAGGTGAGCGCCGATATTGTGGCGACGCAGAGCTCGTGGCTCCTGGGCAGCGGACTGACCTCGCTGCGGCTGCTCGAATCCAAGCTGGCGTTCGAGCCGGCCATCCTCGATGCGGGCGAGAAGGCCGAACTCGACGGCGCCCTCAAGGCCCTCCCCTCGGGCGGCAGCTTTGCCATATACGATCCAGGCGGCGCCGTACTGCCCAATGGCGGCGCTCCGGCCCTGCCGCCAAGCATCGCCGACAAGCCGTACTTTGCCGCGCTGCAAAGCGGTGCAGCGGTCGAGATCATCGCCCGACAGGACCTCGACAGTGCAACGGGCGCCCCGATCATCGTGATGGCGCGGCGGCTCGGCGGCGACGTCAATGCGGGCTATGTGGTGCTCGCCATGCCGGTGCAGGCGCTCGAGGCGTTCTTCAACGCGCAGGCGCTGACGGAAGGATCGGTGATCTCGATCGGTCGCGAGGACGGCATCATCGTCGCGCGCTATCCGCTCGCCACCGAGCCGATCGACCTGACGGCCTCCGCCTCGTGGGAGCTGATTTCGTCCAATCCGTCCGGGGCCTATGAAGCCCGCTCCGCACTCGATGGCGTGACGCGACTGATCGGCTTCCGTCACGTCCCGGAACTGGGCATCATCACCTTCGGTTCGGTGTCCAAGGACGCGGCGTTTGCCGGGCTGTGGTCGGCCATCGTCATCATCCTGTGGCTGCTGGTGCCGATTGCGCTGGCGCTGTTTGGGGGGTCGCTGTGGACGGCGCATCTGTTGCGGCGCAGTGCGCAGCAGCAGCGCACGCTGAGCGCGGCGGTGGCGCACAACGACGTGCTGTTCCGCGAGATCCACCATCGCGTGAAGAACAATCTGCAGTCGGTGTCGTCGCTACTGCAGATGCAGCCGATCCCGCGCGAGATCAAAGCCAATATGGGCCAGCGCATTGCCGCAATGTCGGCGGTGCACGAGCATATCTACCGCTCGGGCAATTTCGAGACGGTGCATGTGAAGGACTATCTGCAGACGCTGATCGCCAGCATCCGCGCCGGGCACGATCCACACGTCAGCGTCGCCGAGGACCTCGACGACCTGCCGGTCGATCGCGAGGCGGCGACGCCGCTGGGACTGATCCTCAACGAGGTGGTGTCGAACGCCTTCAAGCATGCCTTCGCCGACGGCCGCGAGGGCATGGTCGCGGTGCGCCTCACGCGCACGCCCGAGGGACGCGGCCAGCTGACGGTGGAGGACAACGGGCTGGGGTTCGATCCGCAGACGCCGACCAAGGGAATCGGCCGACGCCTGATCAGCGCGCTGACGCAGCAGCTCGGCGGCGAATCGCGGTTCGAAACTGCGATCGACGGCGGCTCGCTGTTTACGCTGACGTTCCCGCTCGCTTCGCCAGAAACGCGCCCGTCAGCGACCCCTTTGCCTTGACGAGAGCGGCCGGGGGGCCCTCGAACACCACGGCGCCGCCATCGTGGCCGGCACCGGGGCCAAGGTCGATGACCCAGTCGGCACGCGAAATCACGTCGAGGTTGTGTTCGATGACGATGACACTCGAGCCGGCATCGACCAGCCGGTCGAACAGGCCGATCAGCGTATCGACGTCGTGCATGTGAAGGCCCGTGGTAGGCTCGTCGAGCACGTAGATATTGCCCGACTTGCCAAGTTCGGCGGCAAGCTTCAGGCGCTGGCGCTCGCCGCCTGAGAGAGTCGAGAGCGGCTGGCCGAGAGTCAGGTAGCCAAGGCCGACATCGACGAGGCCCTGCAGGATCTTCTTGATCGGCCCCTCGGTGAAGAAGCCCGCGGCATCGCCGACGTTCATCTCGTAGATGTCGCTGATCGACTTGCCGCGCAGCTTGTGCTCGAGCACCTCGTCGGTGAAGCGCTTGCCGTTGCAGGTCTCGCAAGTCGTGATCATGGGATCAAGGTGAGCGAGGTCGGTATAGATGACGCCCAGCCCGTTGCAGTCCGGGCACGCGCCTTTGGAGTTGGCCGAAAACAGCGCCGCATCCTCGCCGGTCGCCTTGGCGAAGGCCTTGCGGACATTGTCGAGGATGCCGGTATAGGTCGCGGTGTTGGAGCGGCGCGAACCGCGGGCCAGGGTCTGGTCGATGATGATCGTATCGGGGTAGGCCGCCGGCAGCGCCGTCTGGATCAGCGAGGACTTGCCCGCACCGGCAACGCCGGTGACGACAGTCAGCGTGCCGGCGGGAATGTCGACGCTGACCTTTTTGAGGTTGTTGAGCGTCGCGTTCCTGACGCTCAGCTTGCCGGTCGGCTTGCGCAGCGCGGTCTTGACCGACTGGTGCTTGAGGATGTGGTCGCCAGTGAGCGTGCCCGACTTAAGCAGGCCCTTGTAGTCGCCCGCGTAGACCACCTGCCCGCCCTTTGAGCCGGCGAGCGGGCCCATATCGACGATGTGGTCGCCGATGGCCATCATGTCAGGCTTATGCTCGACGATCAGAACGGTGTTTCCCTTGTCGCGGAGCTGTGTCATCAGTCCGGCGAGGCGACCCACATCGTGCGGGTGGAGGCCGACGCTGGGCTCGTCGAAGACATAGGTGAGGTCGGTGAGCGAGGAGCCGAGATGGCGCACCATCTTGACGCGCTGGCTCTCGCCGCCCGACAGGGTCGAGCTCTCGCGATCGAGACTGAGGTAGCCGAGGCCGATGGTGACCAGGTTCTCGAGGCGTGCCGCGAGCGCGTCGAGCATCGGCTGCACTTCCTTGGCCTTGATGGCGCGCACAAAGGGTGCGAGGTCGCTGACCTGCATGGCCGACAGCTCGGCGATGTTCTTCTTGTTGATCCGGCTGCCCAGCGCCGCCTGGTTGAGACGCGCGCCCTGGCAGGCGGGACACCGCTTGCGGGTGAAGATCTTGTCGTACTCGACGCGCACATGCGGCTGGAGCTGCTCGGGGTCCTTGGACCCCATGCCCTTCTTGAGCTTGACCACCACACCCTCATAGGTGAGGCCGATCTTGCCGACCTTGATCTTGCGGCCATCGTCGAGGTCGAGGAGGTTGGCGCGCTCCTCCTTGGTGTACTTCCTGATGGGCTTGTCCATGTCGAAGTAGCCGGAGTTGCGATAGATCTCCCACCACCAGCTATCGACGGCGAAGTCCTTGGGGAGCAATGCGCCCTCATTGAGCGACTTGCTCTCGTCGAGCACCGCGCTCATGTCCATGGCCGCGACCTGGCCGATGCCCTCGCACTCTGTGCACATGCCGCGGGGATCGTTGTAGGAATAGAAGCCGTAGGAGCTGAGATGCGGCTGGGCCACGCGCGAGAAGACGACGCGCAGCATCTGCGCGGTGTCGGTGACCGTCGCCACGGTCGAGCGCGAATTGCCGCCCAGCCGCTGCTGGTCGACGACGATGGCCGCCGAGATGTTGTCGAGGGAATCCGCGTCGGGCTGGCCGTAGTGCGGCATGAATTGCTGCACGAAGGCGGGGTAGGTTTCGTTGATGAGCCGCTGGCTTTCGGCCGCGATGGTGCCGAACACGAGCGAGGATTTGCCCGAGCCCGACACACCGGTGAACACGGTGATCTTGCGCTTGGGAATATCGAGCGAGACGTTCTTGAGATTGTTCTCGCGGGCGCCGCGGATCTGGATGGAGCCGTAAGCGGTGTCGTCGTGAGCCATGTATCTCTCCCTCGCTCGCTAGAATGTCGTCCGACTGAGGGCGATTTCGACTCGCCCCGCGCCGGGACGCGCCACAAAGCACGGCGGGACCGCCGCGCCAAGCGGAATAACTCCGTACCATGCGCCCAGAATTTCGGGCGTTTGCGCTGTCGGACGCGTCAGGCGACGGCCTTTCGGAGCATCGCGGCCAGCTTCTTTTCCTCGGCGTCGCCGATCTTGAGCAGGGCGAACGAGGTGGGCCACATACTGCCGTCGTCGAGCCTGGCGCTGGTGCCGAAGCCGACGGTGGCGTAGCGCTCCTTGAACTTGACGCCGGGAGTGAAGAAGCACACGGCTTTGCCGTCCGTTCCCGCCCAGGCCGGCAGGCCGTACCAGGTCTTGCCGGCGAGGCCGGGCGCATTGGCGCGCACGATCGCGTCGAGCTTTTCGGCCAGCTGGCGGTCGGTGCCGGTGAGCTTGGCGATGGCCGCCTTGAGGTCGGCCTCGCCATTGGCGCCGCCCTTCTTGCGCTCGGCCTTGGTGGCCTGCATGGCTTCGATCTCCTCGGCGGAGAACGCGGCCTTGGCCTTTTTGGCGGCGGGCTTGGCGGGTGCTTTCTGGGTCTTGCTGGTGGCCATGTGCTGGTCCTCCTCGTTGAGTGGGCTACTGATCCATGCGCTTGAGCAGGTCTTCGAGATTGTCGAGGCGACTTTCCCAAAAGCCGGCCATCTGCCGCGTCCAGTCGAGGAGCGGCGTGAGCGCGCCAAGCTGCGCGCTGTAGTGGGGGTTGCGCCCCTCGTGCCGGTCGCGCACGAGGCCCGCCTGTTTGAGGACGCCCAGATGCTTGGAGACGACGGGCTGCGAAACGCCGGCCTTCTCGGTGAGGGCACCGACGGTCTTTTCGCCCTCGCGGCAGAGCTGTTCGAAGATGCCCCGCCGCGTGGGGTCGGAGAGGGTCTTGAAGAGAACATCCTCAGTGTTCGGCATGGCGCAAATCCATATCCGGATGGCTATGAGTAGACGTATAGCCACATAGCTATGAGTTAGTCAAGCGGCGTCGACTTGACCTGGATCAAGGCCGCCCGTCCTGCCGCGTGCGAGCAAGAGGCCAGCACAGCACGGAGATGACAGATGCCGCTCGAAACCACGCTAGCCCTTGCCGCGATTATCGTCGTCTTCGGCGGCTACGCCCTGCTGCTCGGCTGGGCGCTGTGGTACACGAACCGGAAGGCCTGAGCGGCGTTCAGACCACGACGGTGATCTGCTCGCTGGCGCGGGTGACGCCGGTATAGAGCCAGCGGCGGCGATCGTCGCGGAAGACGAAACTCTCGTCGAACAGATAGACCTTGTCCCACTGCGAGCCCTGCGCCTTGTGCACGGTGAGGCAGTAGCCGAAGGTGAATTCGTCGAAGCGCCGCCGCTCGGGCCAGCTCAACTGATCCTCCTCGCCCGAAAAGAAGGCCGAGTGGGTGACGACGTGCACCTTGCCCTTCTTGCCGGTGTGGGTGGTTTCCTCGTCGGGCAGCAGATCCATCGAGTAGCGGTTGGACGAGCGCTTCTTGACGTCGGCGGCGGTCCAGATCTGGCCGTTGAGCAGGCGCTTCTGCGGATTGTTGCGCAGACAAACGAGGCGGTCGCCGGCGACGGGCTCGTGCTCGGGCAGGTTCTTGAGCTCGCGCAGGCGGTCATTGTAGTCGACGCGGGTCTTGTTGCGGCCCACCAGAACCTGGTCGGCGCCGACCACCGCCTCGCGGTCGACCTCGGATTTTGGAATGACGATCGAGTCGTCGTAGCGGCCATAGTCGAGATAGCCGCCCTCGCGGATTTCCATCGACATGCGAATGATCGGGTTGTCCGCCGCCTGGCGGTGGATTTCGGTGAGCATCACGTCGGGCTCGTGCGCGGTGAAATAGCCCGCGCCCTGCACCGGAGGAAGCTGGAACGGATCGCCCAGGACGAGGACCTTTGTGCCGAAGCTCAACAGATCCTTGGCCAGCGGCTCATCGACCATCGAGACTTCATCGATGACGATCAGATCGGCGGTGAGCACTTCGCTTTCGGGATCGAGGGCGAAGCGCGGCTCGCCGTCCTTTTCCGACACCAGCGTGTAGATCAGCGAGTGGATGGTGGATGCGCCCTTGCAACCCTTCTTGCGCATCACCAGCGCAGCCTTGCCGGTGAAGGCGGCATATTTGACCGAGCGCACGCCCTCGGCGAGGTAGCGGGCGAGCGTGGACTTGCCGGTGCCAGCCCAGCCGAAGAGGCGAAAGACCTGCGGGCCGTTCTTGTCCTTGAGCCACTCGCTGACGGCGAGGAGCGCGTCGTCCTGCTGGGGAGACCAGGTGGGCATCAGGCGATCGTCGTTCCAACGCTGCCGACGCCATCGATCGTCCCCTCGAGGCGGTCGCCGCGATTGACCGCCGCGACGCCGGACGGCGTGCCGGTGAAGATCAGGTCGCCCGGCATGAGGGTGACGAAGCCCGACAGGTAGGCGATGGCGTCGGGCACCGACCAGATCATGCCGGAGATGTCGCCGAGCTGGCGGCTGAAGCCATTGACCGAAAGCTCGATACGTCCGGCGTCGGGGTGGCCGATGCGGCTCGCGGGGCTCAAATCGCCGATCGGGGCGGAGGCGTCGAAGCCCTTGGCCATGTCCCACGGCCGGCCGAGCTTCTTGGCTTCGCCCTGGAGGTCACGGCGGGTCAGGTCGATGCCCGCAGCGTAACCCCAGACATGGTCGAGCGCTGCGCCGGCATCGATGCCCGTCGCCTCGCGACCGATGGCCACCACGAGCTCGATCTCGTGGTGGAGGTCACGGGTGGCCGGCGGATAGGGCGTGTCGGCGCCCGATATCACCAGCGCATCGGCAGGCTTGGTGAAGAAGAAGGGCGGCTCGCGGCTCGGGTCGTGGCCCATTTCCCGCGCATGCTCGGCATAATTGCGCCCGACGCAGAAGATGCGACGGACGGGGAAGAAGGCGGCGTCGTCGCCGGCAACGGGGACGACGGGCTGGGCGGGCGGATCGATGACGTAGTTGGGCATAGGGAAGTCTCGCGAACAGGCCGCGAGACTAGACGATATCGACCGTAAACAAAACGGGAACTTGCGCGGCGCGCTAGATCTGCCCGGCCGGCAGGTCCGGCTCGAGGTTCTGGTCCACCGACAGCCACTGCTTCTGCACCGGCCTGGACGAGTGCTTGTGGCCGGCGCCGTCGCGATAGAAGGCGGGCTTCCTGTTGCGCGGGTCGCGGTGCATGACGCCGTCCTTCATGATCATCGAGAAGCGGGCGGGACCGACGAGGACGTCCTGGTCCTCGAGCGGATTGCCGTCCACGATGAGGAGATCGGCCAGCGCGCCGTGCTTGACGATGCCCAGCTCACCCTTGTGACCCATCAGATCGGCGCCGACGCCGGTGGCGCAGCGCAGCGCTTCGGCCGGGGTGTAGCCGAAGAACTTGACGAAGTGACCGATGTCGCGCGCGTTCTGCCCGATGGGCGTGATGGTGAAGCCGTAGTCGCCGCCCACCACGACGCGCATGTTGCGCTTGCGCATCTCGTGGTAGGTCGCGATCGTGAACTCGATCTTGCGGAACAGGTTCATCTCCTCGACGCGGGCGCGCGTCATGCCGACGACGTCACCCTCATAGACCGAGTTGTGGACGAGGCCGAAGGCCGGGCCGACGATGACGCGGTCCTTGACGGCTTCGAGCATGTCGAGCGCTTCTTCGTCGGCATAGTCGCAATGATAGATGCAGTCGACGCCGGCGCGGACGGCGCGCTTGACCGATTCGGCAGCACGCGAATGGCAGGCGACGCGCTTGCCGAAATCGTGCGCGGTAGCGACACCGACGGTCAGCTCTTCCTCGGAGATGGAGACGATCTCGGCGGGCGCGTTGGAGACGAAGTCATCGCCCGACACGTTGAACTTCACATTGTCGACGCCTTCGCGACAGCACAGGCGCACCGCCCTGCGGATTTCGTCGACACCGTCGGCGATCATGCCGAAGCTCTCGAAATTGGTGTGGTGCTTGCGTTCGTCGCCGAGGCCGCCGGTGACGGTGATCTCGGGGCCGGCGGCGCGGTAGCGTGGGCCGGCGAGGAAGCCGTCCTCGATCTCCTGGCGCACCACCACGTCGAGGCGCAGCTTGGCGGAAGCGGCCGAATAGGCCGAGGTGAAGCCGCAATCGAGCAGGAACGTCGCATTGCGCATGGTGCGCAGCAGATGCTCCTCGGGCGGGATTTCGCCGAGGTCCTGGTTGCGCGCGGGGCCGACGAAGCTCAGATGGCAGTGGCCTTCGACCATGCCGGGCATCAGGAACTGGCCCTTGCCGTCGATCACTTCGGCGGCGCGGCCGGCATCGATGTGCTCGCTGCCCCTGGCGACGCCGGTGATGTAGTTGCCTTCGACCAGCACCTCACCGGGATAGGCTGCATCCTCGATACCGTCCCAGACGGTGACGTTCTTGATCAGATAAGAGCCCATGATGTCCTCCCCTTTTGCGCCAACGATAGTCGCGCCCGGCCACTGATCCAGCCGCGTTGTTCGCGAGGTAGTCCGCTATTTGAGACGATTTCCTTGACTCGCCGCGCCGGATTTCGTTGCCTCCGGCGCATGGGAGAGGAACGGGGAAACGGCGTCGATGGGGCGATCCGCCTGTTGCTGGCGCTGGCTAGGGCCGGCGGCACGGCGCGGACGAGCGAGTTGATCGCAACGACCGGGCTGCCGCGGGCAAGCCTGTTCCGGATGGCCAAGGCGCTCGCCGGTGAGGGCGTACTGACGCTCGAGCGAGGGCGAATGGCGCTAGGACCGGCAGTCCGCGCGATCCTGGGCGTCCACGCGGCGCAGGTGGCGCGCGAGGACGAGGCGCGGCAGCAGCGGATGCCCAATCTGCTGCGACCGGCCCATGGCGTGGCCGGCGGCGCGGACAGGCGCATTGCACTCAGCCGACCGAGCGTGAGGCGCAGCAGCCGCCGCTTCCGCATCGGCTTTGCCAATGCCTCGCTCGACAATCCGTGGCGCGTGGCGCTGATGCACGCGGTGGAGCATGGCGCCTCGGCGCTGGGCAACCGGGTCGAGCGGGTCGACATCCGCACGGCCAATTACGACGCGGCGCGGCAGGCCGATGACATCGCGACGCTCGCCCGGTCGGGGATCGACGGGCTGCTGGTGAGCGCGATCATGTCGCCCGACGTCGATGCCGCGGTGGCCGAGGTGCATCGCAGCGGGCTGCCGGTGGTGCTGGTGGACCGCGGCGTGTCGCCGGGGGTGCCGCACACGAGCTTCGTGACAACCTCCGACCACGCGATCGGCAGCACGACGGCACTGTGGCTGGCCGAGACGCTCAAGGGCGAGGGCAATGTGCTGATGCTGCCGGGGCACCCGGAGGCGGAGCCGGCGCAGCGGCGGCTCGCGGCAGCTGAAACGATGTTCCGGAGCTTTCCGGGCATTCGCGTGCTCGGCATCCGCTGGACCTTCTGGTATCCGGAAGTGACGCGTGGCATCATCGAGGATGCGCTGGCGCGCTGGGGCAACGACATCTCGGGTGTATGGTGCGACAGCGGGCAGCAGGGGCTGGGCTCGCTCAGGGCGTTTGTCGCGGCCGGCAAGAAGCCGGGCGAAATCCCGCCGCATACGGGCGGCGACCAGAACCTTGCCTACAAGCTCGCCATCCGCAACCGCGTGAAGCTCGCCGCGATCGACTATCCGCCGGCGATGGGCGGACGGGCGGTGGAGGTGCTCTATGCCGCGATGTGTGGGCAATGGGTGCCGCGCGAAGTGGACATGCCCAGCGAAGTGATCATCACCAAAGGGCACTCGACGCGCTCGGTGCGCGCCGACGTGCTCGCGGAGGACCATGTGCGCTGGGACCTGCCTGACGACCTCATTCTGTCGACCGGGCTCGGGCCGGCCTACAATCCGCGCTCGTTCCGCATCCATTATCCTGGCAACCGCTACAACCGTTCGGCCGGCAGGCTGGTGGAGGACACGCCATGAGTGTCATCGCGACGACGGGCGTGGGCATGCTGGCGCGGCTGCTCAACCGGCTGGCGGGCACCGATACGATGACGGCGGCGGGCTTTGCCACGCGCGAAGGCTATGCCCGCTCGACGGTGTTCGACGTGACGCGGCGGATGGAGGCTGCCGGCATCCTGCAGCGCGATCTCGCGGGGACGCTGATGCCCGGTCCGGAACTGGTGCGGCTGTCGCTCGCCGAGCATGGCGTGGCGGCCCTGCACGGGCCGGCCGAGGCGCTGCTGACGCAACTCCGCGACGAGACGCACGCCACCGCCCGACTGGTGGCCACCGACGGGACCGTATTGCTGACGCTGACGGCGCGGCGCGGCGACGAGGAGGGCATGCTACTCGACGCGCCGGTGGGCGATGTCGCGCGGTTGACGCTGCGGCTGCGGCCCAATACTGGCCGCGCCGAACGCGACGATGCGCAGGCGCGGCTGCTGCGCGCCGCCCTGAGCCTTACCGATCACCTCAGCAATGGAGACGCCGATGGCTGACCAGGACCTCTTTCAGATCAGCCACATCGTGCCAGACTTCCAGGAGCAGTTCGAGGACTACAAGACGTCGAGCAACGCGACGCGACGGACACTGCGCAGCCAGCTCGACATCCCCTATGGTGACGCGCCGCGGCAGCGGCTCGACCTATTCTTCCCGCCGGGTGAGCTCAGTGGAGCGCCGATCCACATGTTCATCCATGGCGGCTACTGGCGCGCGCAGGTGAAGGAGGATTATGCCTTCGTCGCCGACGGCGTGGCCGCGGCGGGCGCCATCTGCGCCATCGTCGAATACACGCTGATGCCGGGCGCACGCATGGCCAATCTGGTGCGCGAGACACGCGAGGCGCTGGGCTGGCTCGCCGACAATGCGGCGACGTTCGGCGGCGACGGTACGAAGCTCTCGGCCAGCGGTCATTCGGCGGGCGGGCACCTGGTCACCTGGCTCGCCTCGCGTGCGCCGCACGAACAGGGCTTCCCAACGACACCGGTGCGGTCAGTGATCTCGATCAGTGGCATCTTCGACCTGCGACCGATCACCACGAGCTATCTGCAGCCCGAGGTGCAACTGACGGCCGAAGAGGTGGCGCACTGGTCGCCGATCGAGTCGGTGCCGTCGCCATCGACGCACTACGAGATCGCCGTGGGGCACGAGGAGACCCTGCCCTTCCACCAGCAGGCGCAGGATTATGCCTATGTGCTCGAGCGGCACGGCGCGAGCCATGAGCGCGTGACGCTGCATGGCGAGGACCATATGAGCGTGGTGCGGAAGCTGGGCATCGTCGGCAGCCCGATGTGGGAGCTGCTGCGCGACGCCGTGGAGCGGAGCCGAGGCTGAGCTCCAAAACGAAACGGGCGCCCCTGCGAGCGCCCGTCCCATAGTTCCGGTTCAAGCGAAGCTTACTTCGTGCCGCCCCAGGCTTCCGGGTAGCCCGGCATGCCTTCGCAGCCGCACATGGCGTAGTGCAGCGGCGGCATCTTTTCGTTGATGTACTGGTCGAGCACATCCTGCGTGATGGCCGGCTGCGGGAGGACCCACTCCGGACCCGGGACCGCTTCGCCCTTCAGGGTGTTGACCGCGGCGATGATCGCGGTGCGCCACTGATAGGTCGGGTAGGTCGGGGCGATACCCTTGAAGCCAAGGGCCTTCCACTTCTGCAGGTAGTCCTGCTGGTCTTCGCCGGTGACGACGGGGACCGGCACGCCAGCGTCTTCGAAGGCTTCGACAGCGGCCACGGCCGTGGCGCCGGCGTCCATCCACACGGCGTCGATGGTGCCGCGCTGCAGGTAGTCTTCGACGATCGACTTGGTCTTGGCGTTGTCACCATCGGTGAATTCTTCACCGAGGATGTTGAGGCCGGCTTCCTTGAACATGTTGCGCGCACCCGAAGCACGGGTTTCGAGCACGTCGACGCCCGGCAGGATGCGGAGCATCAGGACGTTGGCGCCGGCCGAGGTGTTGGCGATCACGTGCTCACCGGCCTGGATGCCGAAGCCGTAGCCACCCACGGGGTGGACGAAGGTGACCGGGCAGTCGGTGGTGACGCCGCGGTCGAACACGATGACCGGCAGGCCCGAAGCGCAGGCCTTCTCAACGGCCGGCGTGAGCGCGGCGGTCGAGTTGGGCGAGACGATCAGGGCCGAGCAGGTACCGCCAGCGAGCAGGTCGTCGATATCGGCGATCTGCTTGTCGTCGGAGCCTTCGGCGTCGACATGGGTGAAGGTCCCGATCTCGGGATGGTTCTTCACTTCTTCGGTCATGTCGGTGTAGCCGACGACGCGCCAGGGGTTGTTCACGCCGGCGTTCGAGAAGCAGATGGTCCAGGGGCCATCCTTCTTGAACTTGGCGGTGTCGGCCATGGCGTCGCCGGCATATTGCAGCCAGGGGCTGTCGGCCGGACCGTTGAAGGCACCGGTGAGCTGGGCCTTCTGCTTGGCGAATTCGGCCGGATCATCAAAATTGGGGGCCTGGGCCTGAGCCGCCCCCGCGAACAGCACGGCCATACCGGCCACTGCCATCACGAGTTTCTTCACACTATCCTCCCTTTCGAGGTTCCCGGTGTCGTCCCTGTCAGACGGTTGCTTCCCGCCTGTCGTTCCGGGCGTTACCGCCCGACCACTCATCGTCCCGTCCGCTTGCGCCGATACATGGCGAGCGCCACCGCGCCGATGAGAATGAGGCCCTGCACCACCTGCCGGACGGGCTGCGGCAGCCCGAGCAGATTGAGCAGGGTGAAGATCGCTTCGAGCGCCAGCGCGCCCGCCATGGCGGCTGGCACGGAGCCGCGGCCGCCGAGCAACTGCGCGCCGCCGAGCACCGCGGCGGTGATGGCCTGCAGCTCGTAGCCCGAGCCGATATCGACCGACACGCCGGCGCGACCGCCGAGGATGACGCCCGCCACTACCGCGCTCATCGAGGAGACGATGAAGGCGGTGATGCGCACGCGCTCAACCGGCACGCCGGCGAGGCGCGCGGCGCGCTGATTGTCGCCGATGGCATGGATCATGCGGCCGAGATTGGTGCGGTGCATGCCCCACCAGAGGATGAGACCGAACACCACCAGGCAGATGATCGCCACGGGGAAGATGTTGACCAGCGGCACGCCGGTGATGTTGAAGCGGCCGAAGAAGCGGAAGGTGTCGGGCAGGTAGCCGCGCGGCGCGCCGCCCGACCAGACGAAGGCGACGCCCGTCAGCGTGATCATCATGCCCAGCGTGGCGATGAGCGAGGGAACGCGCAGATAGCTGACGACGAGGCCGTTGATGAGGCCGACCAGCGCGCCGATGCCCAGCATCAGCGGGATGATCCAGTAGGTGGAATTGGGGTCGTTGCTGGCCAGCATCGACGAGCCGATGACGGTGAGCGTCATCATGGCGCCGACACTGAGGTCGAAGCCACCGGCGACGATGACGTAGAGCGCCCCGCCCGAGAGGATGGCGAGCGCCGCGGCGCGCTTCAGATAGTTCATGTAGCCCTGCGGCTCCATGAAGGCGGGGTTGAGCAGCACGATGGCGACCAGCAGCGCGACCAGCAGCACATAGACCGGATTGATCTGCAGGAGGCGGCGGCGGGCCGAGCCGGGCGTCGAAAGGGTCTGCTCGGTCATGACACGGGCCTCTTGGAACGGACGGCGTAGAAGGCGACGGCGGCCACGATGATGATGCCGCGCACCACCTGCTTCACGAAAGCGTCCATGCCGATGACGTTGAAGATGGAATCGATGAGCGAGAAGATGATGACGCCCGCCATGGTGCCCCAGATGCCACCGCGGCCGCCCGCGAGGATGGTGCCGCCGATGACGACGACGGCGATCGACTCGAGATCGTAGACACCCTCGGCGCCGATCCAAGGCGCGCCCGAACGGAGGCGCGAGGCGAGATAGAGGCCGGCAATGGCGGCGCAGAGCGAGCACACGACATGGGCGCCGATGATGACGCCCGAGGTCTTGATGCCGGCATTGCGCGCCGCATCCTTGTTGCCACCCACCGAATAGATGTCCGAGCCGAAGCGAGTGAAGCGCAGCACGAACCAGGCGAGCCCCGCCAGCACGAACATGAAGATCAGTGAGTAAGGAACGATGCCGACGGAGCCATAGGCGAAGATCTGGAACTCGACCGGCACCTTGCCGGCGAAGTTGTTGTAGAAGGCCGAGAGCACGCCCTGGATGATGAGCGACATGCCCAGCGTCGCGATCAGCGGATTGACCTCGAGCTTGCTGATGACGAGGCCGTTGATGAGCCCGACGACGGCGCCGAGCGCGAGCACGGCGAGGATGGCGGGCAGCATCATCGAGGGCTCACCATTCATCACCACGGAGGTGACGACGGCGGATGCGGAGATGAGGCTTGCTACGCTCAGGTCGATCGAAGCTACCAGGATGGCGAAGGTCTGGCCGATGGCGGTGATGCCCAGCGTGATCGAGCGGCCCAGGATCGAGACGAGATTGTCGACCGAGAGATATTTGGTCTGGCCGCTGACGACGACGAGGCCGACATAGAGCACGATCGAGGCGAGCAGCAGGAAGCCCGACGCATAGCGGTCGAAGCGGAAGCCGGAGCGGCGGGGAGCGGGCAGCGTGGTGTCGGTCATGCCGCTTCTCCCGCGAGGTGCTTTTCGCCGGTGGCGCTCAGCATGATGTCGGCTTCGGTGGCGCCGCGCGGGAACTCGCCGGCGATGCGGCCTTCGCGCATGACGACGATGCGGTCGGCAGCGCCGAGGATTTCGGGCAGATCGGACGAGATCATCATCACGGCCGCGCCGGAACGGGCGAGATCGCGCATCAAATGGTAGATGCCGGCCTTGGCGTTGACGTCGATGCCGCGCGTGGGCTCGATGAAGATCAGCACCTTGGGCTTGAGCGCGAGCCAGCGGGCGACGATGGCCTTCTGCTGGTTGCCGCCCGAGAGCACGCGCATCTCCTGCTCATAGGAGGGTGCGCGCACTTCCATGCGGTCGAACAGCTTGTCCATGCCGGCAAGGTCGGTGTGGGCATTGGTGCGGTGGCTGGCGAGGAAGCTGGCAAAGCTCCGCGCGGTGACCATGCCGTTGTCGCGCACCGACTGCATCAGCAGCAGCCCCTCGGCCTTGCGATCACCGGGGAGCACGCCGATTCCGGCGCGGATGGCGTCGCGCGGATGCGTGAAGCGCACGCCCTTGCCGTCGAGCGTGACGGTGCCCGAGGTAAAGGGGACGGCGCCGAACAGCGCCATGGCCAGAGCCGAGCGGCCCGCGCCCTGGAGACCGGCGAAGCCGGTGATCTCGCCGGCGCGGAGCTCGAAATCGATATTGCGCAGGAAGGCGTTGCCGCCGCCGCGCACACCCAGAACGACATTGCCCCGCTCTTGGGGCGTGCCCGGCGGCGGATAGTAGTCGGCGATGTCGCGGCCCACCATCGTGCGTACGATGGTTTCAGGGTCGGGGACGTGGTCGAAGCGCGCCGCGACCTCGCCGTCCTTGATAACGGTGACCCGGTTGGCGAGGCGCGTGACCTCGCGCATGCGGTGGGTGATGTAGATGATGGTGGTGCCGCCGGCGCGGAGCTGGTCGATCAGCGAGAACAGCACCTCGCACTCGCTCTCGTTGAGCGCGGCGGTCGGCTCGTCCATGACGATGACCTTGCTCGACAGCGAGATGGCCTTGGCGATTTCGACGAGCTGCTGGCTCGCCACGTCGAGATCGGCGACTGTCGTGTCGGGCTCGATGTGGTGGCGCGCGCCGAACAGGCCGAGGACGCGGCGCGTCTCGTCTTCCATGGCGCGGCCATCGATGACGCCGCCCCTCACCGGCTCGCGGCCGAGGAACAGGTTCTGCGCCACGGTGCGCTCGGGCAGCAGCGAGAACTCCTGATAGATCACCGAAATGCCGGCGAGCAGCGATTCCTGCGGGTGCCGGAAATGCTGCTCCTTACCGTCGATCAGCACGGTGCCGCTGTCGGGATTGTAGACGCCTGAGAGAATCTTGATCAGCGTCGACTTGCCGGCGCCGTTCTCGCCCACCAACGCATGCACTTCGCCCCTGGCGCAGGAGAAGCTCACATCGTGCAGGGCGCGGACGCCGGGGAAGGATTTCGAGATGTTGCGCATCTCGATGACGGGGGTGTCGCTCATGCCGCCATGTCTCCAGCTTCCTGCCAGGTCCGGCGGATGAAGGCCGCGCTCTCGGTGAAGAGCGTGTCGTAGTCGGGGAACAGCGGGCGCCAGACGCGCGTCGCCGCGGCGATGCCGGGGAGTCCTGCGCCGAACGCCTCAAGCGTTACCCAGCCGTCATAGCCCGAGCGGCGGACAGCGCCCATGATGGACTTGAAGTCGATATGGCCGCGGCCGGGAATGCCGCGGTCGTTCTCCGAGATGTGGACGACCCCCACATGCGGCGCGACGGTTTCGTAGGCCTTCACCTGGTCGCCGTCTTCGATGTTGGCGTGGAAGGTGTCGTACATGATACGCAGGGCCTTGTGGCCGACGCGCTGGGCATAGTCGCGACACTGCGCCGTGGTGTTGAGAAAATAGGTCTCGAACCGGTTGAGATGCTCGAGGCTGATATAGATGCCGTTGGCCTCAGCGCGCGTGGCAAGCACGCGATGCGCCGCGGCGGCGTGGTCGAGCTCGGCCTCGGTGGGACCGGCACCGGTGAAATGGCCGATGGGCGCGTGGATGGGACCGCCCAGGCTCTCAGCCCCGAGCGCGATGGCGCAATCGAGCGCCCAGTCGAGATGCCGCCGGCCGCGGGCGCGATTATCGGCATCGGGCGAGACGGGGTTGGCGTCGGGGCTGGGGACGATGGCGGTGCAGCAGCGCTCGAGGCCGATGGCGTCCAGTTCCCGGCCCAGCCAGGCATAGTGCGCCGGATCGCCGGAGAGGACGGGAACCTCGACGCCGTCATAGCCGAGTGCCTTCAGCTGCCGGATGGCCGGCAGGTGCGCTTCGGTGACAAAATCCGTCAAGCACAGCAGATTGATGCCGAGCTTCATGCCTCTCCCCTGGCGCGGTTCGGCCGCACCGTCCTGGCAGTCCCTGCTGCCGGCCTCTTATGGGCCCGTTCTTGCGATCAGTATTCGGCAACGCCCGGGGGCGTTCAATGCAGAAACTTACCCGCCAGTCCGAGATTTGGGACAATTGTGGGTGAAGATTCGTCTTCTGCCGACTTGCTGCAGCGGATTTTGAACGACGACGGCGGTTGCCGCCCATGCCGACCGATTTCCGCTGCCCTCCTCCGATCGTCCTCCAGACCCCTGGATTTGTTGACTCTGTCGCACCCGACTCTCTAGGTTGAGGGCACGGGCCGACAGAGGGATGATCGCCGAGGGAGGAGCCCGCGGCGTTCAAATCGGCACAGTGGTAAATTTTGGACACAGGACCAACCTGTATGACTCCCGACCTCAAGGAACGCGCCGTGGCGCGCCCCGCGGTGTTCACCGAGCCCGGCGCCCTGCTCTATGCCGGCAATTGCCGCGACCTCTATGACGCGTCGCTGGCCGGCAAGGTGACGCTGAGCGCCTGGACCCGCCGCAAGTATCCGGGCACGCCGCTGGGCGACGCGTTGCCGCAGGTGCTGTCGGTGGGCGGCTGGGATGCGGCCTCGCCGCAGGACTGGGGGCTCAAGGAGCACTGCAACGAGGGCGTCAAGATCGCCTATATGGCACGCGGCACGATGGCGCTCAGGGTCGACGGGCAGACACATCACCTGACCGAGGGGCAGATGTTCGTGGTCCGGCCCTGGCAACTCCACCAGTTCGGCGACCCGCATGTGGCGGCGAGCCAGATCATCTGGGTGCTGTTCGATGTGGGCGTGCGGCGGCCGCATGAGGACTGGCTGTGGCCCGACTGGCTCGCCTGGCCGGCGCGCGACACCGAACGGCTGACGCGCCTGCTGTCGCGCAACGAGCAGCATGTGAGCACGGCGAGCCGCGATGTGGCGCGCAGCTTCCACGACATCGCCGACATCGTCGCCGGGGGCGACATCGAGGGCGACGAGGCGCGGCTGCGACTCATGATCTCGATGATGCTGCTGCAGTTCGCCGACCAGCTCGAAAGCCAGGCGCCGGTGCTCGACGAGGCGCTGGCGAGCTCGAAACGCACCGTGCAGATTTTTCTCAAGCGGCTGCCGCATGCGCTGGACGAGGACTGGACGCTCGAGAACATGGCGGCCGAATGCAAGCTCAGTAGAACACAGTTCTCGCAACACTGCCAGGCGCTGACCAACATGACGCCGGTGCGCTATCTGCAGATGATCCGGCTCGAGGCCGCGCGCAAATGGCTGAGCGAACGCGCCGAAGCCTCGGTGACGGAGGTCGCGCATTCATGCGGCTTCTCCTCGAGCCAGTATTTCGCCACCTGCTACAAGCGGCGCTTCGGCTATTCGCCGCAGGAGACGCGAGGGATCATCTAGGCCGGCGGTTCACGCCGATGTCTCGCGGGGCTTGGCGCGGGTGGTGGGCTGCGCGCCTGCGGGGTCGTCGGGCCAGGGGTGGCGCGGATAGCGGCCGCGCATGTCCTTGGCGACGTCCTTCCAGGAGCCGCGCCAGAAGCCCGGCAGGTCGCGCGTGGTCTGGATCGGCCGATGCGCCGGCGAGAGCAGCACGAGCGTGAGCGGCAGCCGGCCATTGGCGACTGTGGGATGCGTGCCCAGACCATAGAGCTCCTGCACGCGGATCTCGATGCTCGGCCCCGCCTCGGCGGCGTAGTCGATGGGAACCCGGCTGCCGGTGGGCGCCTCGAAATGCGACGGCAGGGCCCGCTCGACTTCGCTGCGCAGCGCAAAGGGGAGCAGCGGGGCGAGATCGTCGGCCGTAATTTCGGCAAGCGCCGTGCGGCCTACCAGCAAGGGGACGAGATCGTCCATCGCGATGGCGAAGTCCGGACGGAGGAACCGCGCGCGGGAGATGAGCGCGCGCTGGTCTTTCGACCAGGGCAGCCGGTCGATGATGTTTTCGGCGAGGAGCCGTGCGGCGCGCTCCGCGTCCGGCGGCGGAACCGGATCGTCGGCCAGCAGCAGCGACTGGTAGCTGCGGCGACGACGGGCACGAACGGATGAACTCGACCTGTCCCAGGACAGCACGACCTCGCTCGAGACATGCCCGGCGAACAGGTCCTCAATGTCGTCGCGCGAGATGACGACGGCCGAGCGGATGCGGCCAGTGGCGGCGGCACCGGTGATCTCGGTGACGACGAGGTATGGGCTCGCGGCAAGCACGTCGGTTTCCTCGAGCGATGCCCCGCGGCCATTGGCAAGGCGATAGCGGCCCCGGGCACCCGCTGCCTGCGCGACGCGATCGGGGAAGGCCCGGGCGAGGTTGCGGCCGACATCGAGATCGGCGCCGGGAGCACCACCCCAGCGGCGGGCGAGCGAACGCGCATCGCCGGCGCGGCGCGAGCGGTCGGTACGGAAGCGCGCGAGGCGATGGGCGAGGTCGGTGTCGTCGCCGCCCAACCCACGTTCGGTGAGCAGGACGGCGAGCTCGGCGGCGGTGCCCCTGTCCTCGGCACGATCGATCATGTGGGCGAGGCGGGGATGGAGCGGCAGCTTCGCCAGCGCTCTCCCTCCGGCCGTGATGCGCCCGACCTCGTCCAGGGCGTCAAGCTGGCTGAGCAGAGCCACCGCCTCGCTCCATGCAGGCCCCGGGGGCGGGTCGAGGAAGGCGAGCGCCGCCGGATCGGTGACACCCCAATTTGCGAGGTCGAGCGCGAGACCGGCGAGATCGGCAGCAAGTATCTCGGGCGTATCATAGGGCGCGAGCGCGCCGGTCTGACCTTCGTTCCACAGACGGTAGGCGACCCCCGGCTGGGTGCGGCCGGCGCGGCCGCGGCGCTGGTCGGCGGCGGCGCGCGAGACGCGCTGCGTCACGAGCGCAGAGAGGCCGGTGCCCGGATCGTAGGCGGAGACACGGCGGAAGCCGGAGTCGACGACGATGCGGATGCCCTCGATCGTCAGCGACGTCTCGGCGATAGAGGTCGCCAGCACCACCTTGCGGCGGCCGGCGGGCGACGGCGCGATGGCACGATCCTGCTCGGCAGCATCAAGCTGGCCGTAGAGCGGCGCGATGTCGACCGCTTCTGGAACAGCGTTCTCGAGGCGCTCGGCGGTCCGCGAAATCTCCGCCTGTCCCGGCAGGAAGGCGAGGACCGAACCCTCCTCCTCGCGCATGGCGGCGAGGATGGCGGTGGCCATCTGTTCCTCCAGCCGGCGCAGCGGATCGGGCGGCACGTAGCGGGTCTCGACCGGGAAGGCGCGGCCCTCGCTCTCGATCACCGGCGCCTCGCCGAGCAGCCTGGCGACGCGGGCACCATCGATGGTGGCCGACATCACCAATAGCCGCAGATCGGGCCGCAGCGCCGTCGCGTCGAGCGCCAGCGCGAGGCCGAGATCGGCGTCGAGGCTCCGCTCGTGGAACTCGTCGAAGATCACGGCGGCAACGCCCGACAGCTCGGGATCGTCGAGAAGCATGCGGGTGAACACGCCCTCGGTGACGACTTCGATGCGCGTGGCAGCGGTCACCCTGGAATCGAGGCGGACGCGGTAGCCGATCGTCTGCCCGACGGCCTCGCCCAGCGTGCGCGCCATGAAGCTCGCGGCGGCACGCGCGGCAAGCCGCCGCGGCTCGAGCATGACGATGCGGCCATCGCCGCGCCAGGGTGCGTCGAGCAGCGCCAGCGGCACGCGCGTGGTCTTGCCGGCGCCCGGCGCGGCAACCAGCACGGCGCGGGGGCTCCGCTGCAGCGCCGCGCGCAGCGCCGGCAGGACGGCATCGATGGGTAACGGGATCATTAACGCTGTCTTGAGCGGAAATGCGCGGCGCCGCAAGAGCCGGCAACTTCCCGCATGCCCAGCGCGTTAGTGCATGCGATCGGAGGCCCGCCATGTTGTTCCGTCCCAGCGCTGATCAGAACCTCACTGCCATCCATGCCATGCTCGATGCCTGGAATGCCGAAGCCGACCGCTTCCGGCAGGCCGCGGTGGCGGCGCGTCGCGGCGAAACGCCAAGCTCGCTCACGGCGGGAGCAGCGGAAGAGGCGCATGAGGGCCTGATGACGCTGCTGGGCGAGATCGACGACGCGCTCGAGCGGGTGGCGCCGGGCGGCCCGCAGTTTGGCGGCCTGCTGCAGGCGCAGATGATGGCGATCGCGCTGCTCGAGAGCGTGGGCAATTCCTACGATGTGCTCGACCGCTTCGTGACCGAGCCTGTCGGGGGGCCGCACCGCATCGCGCATGAGCTGCGCACCGCGGCCGAATGAGCGACCCCGAAATCCTGCTGCTGCGGCCCGGGGCGACGATGCCCAACAGCCGACTGCCGGTGCTGATCTACCGGCGGGTGCTGGAAGGCGGGGCGCGCGGCTTCGACGCACTGTTCCGCAGCAATGGCTGGGGCGGCACATGGCGCAACGGCGTCTACGATTACGACCATTTCCACTCCAACGCGCATGAGGTGCTGGGCGTCGACAGCGGCTGGGCCAGCGTGCAACTGGGCGGCGATGTGGGCCAGGCGATCGAGGTGGAAGCGGGCGACGTGCTGGTGCTGCCGGCGGGCACGGGCCACCGGCGGATCGGCAAGTCGGAAGACTTTGCGGTGTCGGGTGCCTACCCACCCGGTCAGGAGCACTACGACACCTGCCGCGCCAGCACGCCGGAGGCCGAACTGCGGATCAACAAGGTGCCCCTGCCCCCGACCGATCCGGTCGAGGGCGCAGACGGGCCGCTGCTGCGGCTATGGGCCTAGCTACTGCAGCGACGGACGCTTGAGGAAGCTGTTGCGGTCGGCGGATTTGACGCGCAGCCAGGATTCGCGGCCGTCGCGCACGATGCGCATGGGCACTTCTGCGCCCGCTTCGCCGATGGTCCACACCTTGCGGTAGAAATCGGCGAGGCTGTCGACTTCGGCATCGCGTACGTCCGAGATGATATCGCCGCGCTGCAGCCCGGCCTGTTGCGCGGGGCTGCCTTCGGAGACGCTCATCACCACGACTTCGCCGTTGCTTTCGGCCGAGAACACGCCGAGCCAGGGGCGCGGCGGACGGTTGGCGCGGCCGGTGGTCAGCATGTCGTCGAGGATGGGGCGCAGCAGGCCGATGGGCACCGCCATGTTGATGTCGGTGACGGCGCCGGACTGCATCATCTGGAGGCGCAGCGAGCCGATGCCGATGAGCCTGCCCTCGGCATCGAGCAGGGCCGCGCCGCCCCAGGACGGATGCGCCGGGGCGATGAAGATCGCCTCCTCGAGCAGGTATTCCCAGTAGCCGGCGAATTCCTGCTTGCCCACGATCGCGGCCTTGACGGAGCGGCCGGCGCCGTCGGCAAAGACGACCGGGTCGCCGACGGTGGCCGCACTCGAATCGCCGAGCTCGAGCGCCGGCAGGCCGAGCTCGCCGAGCGCCTGGACGAGACCGAAGCCGGTCTCCTGGTCATAGGCCAGCGCATGGCCGGCCACCACGCGATTGTCGTGGGTGGTCAGCCACACCTCCTCGGCCTCGGTGATGAGGTAGCCGATGGTGAGCACGAGGCCCTTGTCGCCGATCACCACGCCGCTGCCTTCGCGCAGCGTGCCGAGACCTGCGGCGGTGAACGCATCGTCGGGGATATGGGCGCGGACCGCCACGACGGACGGCAAAGTGGTGTCGATTTCCATTGTCTTGTCCTGGGCGTGGAGAACGCGGAGGCCGGGCCGCGAGGGCACGATAGCTCAACATATGAACTCGTCGCCGGGGCCGCAAGTCGCGGCGCCCGCTCGCGTCCGCCCTATGGGCACGCCCTTGCGACGCTGGGTGGGCGCGAGAGCAGTACTGCACGACTCGAGGAAGCTGTCGCCGCCTTCCGGCTGGCTCTCGAAGAGCGCTCCCGCGAGCGCGTGCCGCTCGACTGGGCCACAACGCAGAACAATCTGGGCAATGCGCTCAAGACGCTGGGCGAGCGCGTGATGAGCCGGCAGGTACTGGTGGACGCCCGCTCAGCGATCACCAATAGTTGGGACGTCTATCGCGAAGCTGGATATCAACAGCACGACGCCTACTTCGCCAACCTCATCGCCACGGTCGATGCCGCACTGGCGAATCTAGACTGACCCTCAGTCCTTGGCGCGCTCGACGTAGGAGCCGTCTTCGGTCATCACCACGACGCGGGTGCCGACGCCGATGTGGGGCGGGACCATGGTCTTGGCGCCGTTCGACAGCGTTGCGGTCTTGAACGAGGACGAGGCCGTCTGGCCCTTGACCACGGGTTCGGTCTCGGTGATCTCGAGCGTGACGCGGGCCGGCAGCTCGATGGCAAGGGCGGCGCCTTCGAAGGTCTTCATGTAGACCTTCATGCCGTCCTGCAGGAAAATCTTCTGGTCGCCCACGACGTCCTCGGGGACAGCGAGCTGCTCGTAGCTGGTGGGCTCCATGAAGTGGTAGCCCTCGGCGTCGTTATAGAGGAACTGATATTCGCGCTCGTCGACATCGGCCTTTTCGACCATTTCGACGGTGCGCCAGCGGCCGATGACCTTCACGCCATCGGACATGCGGCGCATGGTGACGTTGGTCACCGAGTTGCCCTTGCCGGGGTGGACGTTCTCGGCGGTGAGGATGACGTGCAGATTGCCGTCCTGCTCGACCACCTGGCCTTTACGCAGCGACGAGGCGATGACCTTGACCATTATTTCTTCCTTGTGGCGGCACCGGAGGGGGCCTAGAGAGCGGCCGAACCGTTCACCGGTGCGGGTAGAACTTTGTGTTTTCGGCGCCGCCGATAGCGCAAAATCTGCAAATCCGCCAGTCCCGAGCGACAAATGAGCCAAACCCCCGTCTCCCAGTGGTGGGCGCCCCATCTCCACGCCGACCGGCGACCGATCCTGTTGGCCCGCAACCGGGTCGAAGCGGCCATCCGGGGCTATTTGGCCGCCGAGGACTTCGTGCTGGTCGATCCGCCCGGCCTGCAGCGCTCGCCGGGCAATGAAACGCATCTCCACGCCTTCGCCACGACGATGATCGGCGAGGACGGCGGCGCCGAGACCCGCTACCTCCACACCTCGCCCGAATTCTCGATGAAAAAGCTCCTCGCGGCCGGCGAGCAGCGTATTGCGAGCCTCGGCCATGTGTGGCGCAACCGGGAGCGGAGCGCCCGGCACCATCCCGAGTTCACGATGCTCGAATGGTATCGCGCGGGGGAACCCTACACGGCCGTCATGGACGACTGCGTGACCATGATCCGCATCGCTGCCGAGACCACCGGCGCCGTGACACTGCGCCAGCGCGGGCATGAGGCCGATCCGTTCGCGCCGGTCGAGCGGATCAGCGTCGCCGACGCGTTCCGCACGCATGCCGGCATCGACCTGCTGGGCACGATGGACGCCGACGGCAACACGGATGCGGCGGCACTTGCGGCGCAGATGCAGGCCACCGGCCTCGCGGTGCCCGACGACATCCAATGGTCGTATCTGTTCACCCGCATCCTCACCGAGAAGGTCGAACCCCGGCTCGGCATGGGACAGATCACCATCCTCGACCGCTACCCCGCCAGCGAAGCGGCGCTGGCGCGGCGCACGCCCGACGACGCGCGAACCGCCGAGCGGTTCGAGATCTATGCCTGCGGGGTGGAGCTTGCCAATGGCTTCGGCGAGCTCACCGATGCGGCCGAGCAACGCCGCCGCTTCACCATCGAGATGCAGGAGAAAGCCCGTCTCTATGGCGAGCGCTATCCGCTCGACGAGGAATTCCTCGCCGCGCTCGAGATCATGCCCGAGGCGAGCGGCATTGCGCTGGGTTTCGACCGGCTGGTGATGCTGGCGACGGGTGCCAGCCGGATCGACCAGGTGATCTGGGTGCCGGTCGCCGAGTAGACCGGCGCTCTAGGCGGCCTCGACCTTCGCCTGCCAATTGAGGACGAAACGCTCGAACTGGCCCGGAGCGAGCGGCTTGCTGAAGGCATAGCCCTGCAGGAAATCGCAATCGAGCTCGGTGGCGATGCGCGCATGGTCGTCGGTCTCGACGCCCTCGGCGATGACGCTGATGCCGAGCGAATGGCCGATATCGACGATGGACGAGATGAGGCGGCGCTGCGCTTCGGATTCGCGCACCGGCAGCAGCAATTGCCGATCGATCTTGAGGCGGCGGGGCTGGAGCTTGAGCAGGCTCACGATCGAGGCGTAGCCGGTGCCGAAATCGTCGATTTCGATGTCGATGCCCAGTTCGCGCAACTGGTCGATATTGAAGGCGACGAGGTCGTCGCTCTCGTCGAGATAGATCGACTCGACCAGTTCGAACGAGATGGTGCCCGGCGCGATGTCGAGCTTCTTGAGGCTCTTGATGAGGCCCTCGTCGCGCAGCCGGCGGCCCGAGACATTGACCGAGGCGCGCGGCACGTGGAGGCCCTGGCCGCGCCAGGTGTTCATCCAGGCGAGCGTCTGCTCGAGGATCATGCGGTCGATGGTGGCGACGACATTGAGATCTTCGGCAATGGGCATGAACTGGTCGGGAGAGACGATGCCGCGCGTCGGATGTTCCCAGCGCGCCAGCGCCTCGACACCCGAGATGCGCAGCGTGCGCGCATCGAATTGCGGCTGGTACCAGGCGACGAACTGGCCCTCCTCCATGCCCTTGAGGATGTCGTCGGCCATCTGCTTGGTGGAGACGATTTCGGCCTGCAGGGCTTCGGTGAAGAATTCGTGGCGGTTGCGGCCGCGGCGCTTGGCGCGATAGAGCGCGATATCGGCGTCGATCAGCAGGCGCTTGTCGTCGACCCTGGGGCCGCGCTGATAGGCGACGCCGATCGACACGCCGCAGCGGCAGTCGTGCCCGTCATAGGGGACGGGCTTGCGCATTTCGTTGACGATGCGGCTCGCAAGCCGTGCGAGGTCGCGGCGGCCGCGGCGCAGGGCGCTCAAGACCACGAATTCGTCGCCGCCGATGCGCGCCACGAAATCGTCGGCCCGCACATTGTCGCGCAGCACCTTGGCGGCGTGCACCAGCATGGCGTCGCCGGCGGCATGGCCGAGCGTGTCGTTGATCTGCTTGAAGCGGTCGAGGTCGATGTGGAGCAGCGCGAGGCCGCCGGTGTCGCTGTCGCAGTCCGCGGCGCGCTCGGCGAGCACGCGGTCGAGATAGCGACGGTTGGGGAGTTGCGTCAGGGCATCGTGCAGCGAGGTGTGCTCGATGCGCGCGGTGGCTTCCACCAGTTCGGCATTGCGCGCTTCGGATTCGTTCATGGCGCGCTCGAGCGCCTGCTTGTTGGCGACGTCGGCCGACACGTCCCAGTTGACGCCGACGACGCGCGACGATCCGTCGGTCTCGCGGAAGCAGGTGCCGATGGCACGGATGACGCGCTCGCCGCCATCGGCGAGACGGACGCGGAACTCGGAATTGTAGTTGCCGCGGACGCGCAAGGCGTCAGCGAATTCTTGCTGCGCCCGGGTGCGGTCGTCGGGATGCAGGGCGTTCTTCCATTGATGATAGGTGCGCACGGCGCCGTCGCGCGGCTGGCCGTAGAGGTCGTTCATGCGGTCGTCCCAGACCAGCACGTCGCTGTCGATATTGTACTCGAACACGCCCACCTTGGACGTATCGAGGGCAAGCCCGAGGCGCCGCGACAGCACTTTGAGCTGGTGCTCGCGCTCACCCAGCGCGCGGATGTGATCCTGCCGCTCGCCGATGAGGAAGCGCGCCACGAACAGCGGCACGAGGACGAGGAGGCACCCCAGCGCGATGAGGGCGCGGAAGCCCCAGGGATTGGGCAGCGGCGCGGCCCAGCCATTGCTCGGGCGCGCCAGCAGCTGCCACGAGCCGCCCGGCAGTTTGACATCCGCGGTGACCGGCCGGTCGTCGCGCAGAGTGTCCGAACCAAAGAAGACGTCGCCGCGCGCGCCGATGCCATCATGACCGCGCAGCGCGATGTCGAGGCCGAGCGCCGGGTCAAGCAGGCCGCTGTCGCGGTAGAGCTTTTCGGCATCGACGACGGCCGAAACGATGCCCCAGAAGACCTGGGGGCGCGCGTCGCCGAGGAACACCGGGAAACGCCCGATGAAGCCGGTGCCGCCCTGAACGAGATTGACCGGGCCGGCGAGTACGAGATTGCCGGTGTCGCGGGCCCGGTAGGCGGCTTCGCGCTGCGCGTCGTTCTTGGTGTAGTCGAGGCCGATCACCTTCTCATTGCCCTTGAGGGGGTAGGTCATGGTGACCTTGAGGTTGGGGGCGCCGGCGATGCTGCGGAGCTGGGAGTCCTCGCCCAGCACCTGGCTCGCAAGGCGGGCGAAGCGGGTCAGGCCCATGCCGGGCTCGGTGACCACGGTGGCGACGAGGCCGCGCACGAGCTGCAAATTGCCGTTGATGTTGCCCTCGAGGCGGGCGCGGATCACCGAGACCTGCCGGGTCACCTGGGCGCGGAGCTGCTGCTCCTGGAGCGCGCTGTTCTGCCGGTCGATGAAGAGGGCGGAGCCGCTGACGACGACCAGCGCCACCAGCACGAACAGGTTCGTCGGCCGGAACGGCGCGCGCACCAGTTCGCCCAGACTACCCATGATTGCCGATAAGCTGCCCACGCTTTCGACCTTGCCCCTGTTCAAGCGGCAAGTGTCAGATGCCGGAACTTAAGGTTGGCTTATCGGCGCCCCGACACCGTCATGGTGGTTGATGGGGGGTTAAGAAGAAAAACGCCGGCGGCCGGGGAACCAATGACGGCGCCGTGCATTGAGGAGGCGTCCCCGAACGATTGTTGACCCAAGAGGCCGTCACGTTTTCCCCCAAAACGCGGCGGCCTCGCCCTTTTTGGCCAACGGAATCCGCGACTTGACCGCAGGACGACAGCTTCCATACTAGTTCGGTCCACGAGCCGGGTGACCTCATGCTGCACGACGACCGCTTCTTTCCCGCCGATCCGGCGACCCGCGACATCGCGCGCGAGCTGTTCAAGAGCATCCGGAAGTTGCCGCTGATCAGCCCGCATGGGCACACGGAGCCGCAATGGTATGCGGAGAACCTGCCGTTCCCCGATCCGGCGCAGCTGCTGATCGTCCCCGATCACTACGTCACCCGCATGCTGGTGAGCCAGGGTGTCGACCTCGCCCAGCTCGGCGTGCCGCGCAAGGATGGCGGGCCGGTCGAGACCGATGGGCGGACGATCTGGCGGCTGTTCGCAAAGCACTATTATCTGTTCCGCGGCACGCCCTCGCGAAGCTGGCTCGACACCACGTTCCAGGATTTGTTCGGGCTGACCGAGCCGCTGACGCCGGCCAATGCCGACAGCCATTACGACGCCATCGCCGACTGCCTGCAGCGACCCGACTACCTGCCGCGCGCCATGTTCGAGCGCTTCAACCTCGAGGTCATCGCGACCACCGATGCGGCAATCGACGAGCTCAAATGGCACAAGCTGATCCAGGCCTCGGGCTGGACCGGCGGGCGCGTGGTGCCGACCTACCGGCCCGACACGATCGTCGACCCCGACAAGACGACGTTCCACGCCGACCTCGACCGGCTGGGCGAACTCACGGGCTGCGACACCGGCACCTGGACGGGCTATCTCGATGGCCACATGAAGCGCCGCGCCTTCTTCAAATCGATGGGCGCCACGGCGAGCGATCACGGCCATCCAAGCGCCGCCACGGCGGATTTGCCGCCGGGCGAGGCAGCGGCGCTCTACGACAGGGTGCGCAGCCGGAAGGCCGACAGCGCGGACAAGGAGCTGTTCCGCGCGCAGATGCTGACCGAGCTGGCGCGGATGAGCGTGGAGGACGGGCTGGTGCTCCAGATCCATCCGGGCTCGCGCCGCAACCACTCGCCCGCGATGTTCGCGGCGTTCGGCGCGGACAAGGGCTTCGATATCCCCGGGCCGACCGAGTATGTGCAGGCGCTCAAGCCGCTGCTCGACCGGTTCGGGATGGAGAAGGACCTCCGGATCATCCTGTTCACGCTCGACGAGACGAGCTATTCGCGCGAACTGGCGCCGCTCGCCGGTGTCTATCCGTGCCTGAGGCTCGGCCCGCCCTGGTGGTTCTTCGACAGCCCCGAAGGCATGATGCGCTTCCGCGAACTCGCGACGGAAACGGCGGGCTTCTACAACACCGTCGGCTTCAACGACGACACGCGCGCCTTCCCCTCGATTCCGGCGCGGCACGACGTGGCGCGGCGCATCGACGTGGCCTATCTCGCGCGGCTCGTTGCCGAGCACCGGCTGCGCGAGGACGAAGCCTACGAGGTGGCGGCGGACCTGGCGTACAATCTGCCGAAGCTGGCGTATCGGCTGTAGCGACGCTCGGGAATCGCAGGAGGGATCGCGCCCCTCCCCGACGCTCGCCTCAATAATGCGGGTACTGCATCAGGCTCGCGAGGCGGTACTCGCTGATGGATTCGATGTCGGCGCCGTCGGCGGGGTATTTGTCGGCGAGGACCGCGGCGTCGCGTTCGTCGGGACGCAGGCGGTCGTCGGGCGCGCGCGCGTCGCGCGGCGTGTCGTGCTTTTCCTTGAACGTCAGGAAATCGAGAAGCTTGGGCAATCGATCCTCCGTGGCTTGAAGGGTCGATGCTGGCTTACTCTACTAATCCAGTCGAGAAACGATAATCCTCCGGCCCCGCTTGGTGGAGAACTGGTTTTCTCAGCTCGCGGCCTGCACTTCGCAGGCGACGCGGAAGCCGATGGTGGGTGAGGACCAGGGCTGGCTGTTGCCGGTGCGCGGCGCGGCGCCGCCAGTGCCGATCTGCGGCAGGGCGTCGGCGCGGGTGGCGTAGGAGCCGCCCATGACGAGGCCCGGCACGCAGGAGCGGTCGTCGAGCGCGTCGGGCGTGCAGGCGCCGCCATCGCTATCGACCCATTCCCAGAGATTGCCCACCATGTCGTAGAGCCCCGCCGGATTGGCCGGCGACGAGGCCGTGCGGAGCGCGGCGGTGCCGTCCTGCCCGGCGCCACAGCCCCAGCAGATCGGCGAGGTGTCGGCAACGGCGGCTTCCCAGGTGACCTGACCGTGGGTGGAGTAGAGCGCGGCGGCCTGCCACTCCTCGGTGGTGGGCAGGCGGTACTCGTCGCAGGGCTCGTCCTTGCCGTGGGGCTTGGTGCTCAGCCAGGTGGTGAACTGCAACGCGTCGAGCCAGGTGACGCCGCCGACCGGGCGGTCGCCGCGGCCGAAACCGTCATCGGGGATGTAGCGGCGGCAGATGCTCTCGCGGAAGCAGGCGTCCCACTGCGCGTAGGTGACCTCGGTGGAGGACAGCGCATAGTGCGCCTCGGTGCCGGGGATCTCGACCATCGTGGGGCAGTCGACGCAGGCGATGAACTGGTTGGAGAGAAGCTGCGCGCGCTTGTCCTCGAGCATGGCGGCCTGCTCGCTCTCGCCCTGCGCGGTCTGCTTGGGACCATCGGGCGCGAGGAAGACGAAATCGCCCTGCAGTGCATATTCGACATTGGCCGGCGCGTCGGGTCGCTCGACGGGCGGAGGCACGCGCTTGGGCACAACGGCGAACACGGGATCGTTGGCGTGGCCGGCAAGCCGCGTGGCGCGCGCCACGCGGCCGCGCACGAACTGCGCGATCTCGGTACCAAGGATCAGTCCATCGCCATCCATGTCGGCCTGCCCGGCGAGCGCATCGACCACGGCCCTGGCAAAGGGATTGTCGACATCGGGCACGGTCTGGCTGGCGCTGCCGGCGGTGAGCACGAGGCGCGCATTGTGCGCGAGCAGATCGAGCGTCCAGTCGGCGGTTTCGCGGCTCAGCGTGTCGCCGAGGCGGCGCTGCACGCGCTCTTCGGCGGCGGCGCGCGTCGGCTCGGGCAGCATGGCGGCCGAAAAGCATGAATTGAAGAACAGGAAGACGTGCTGCGCCGCGAGATCGCGTAGCGTCACGTCGAGTTGATTGACCGAGAAGCCATTGACGACGCGGCCATCGCGCGGGGCGCCGCCGTCGGACGCGACGAGATAGCCCTCGGGTGCGGGATCGCTGGCATCGGCATAGCCATGCGTGGCGATGTAGACGACGAGGCGGTTGCCGGCGTCCTTGCCATAGGTGTCGAAGAAGCGCGTGATCTTGTCGGTGAGCGCCTGGTGGTCGATGCGGCCTTCGGCGCTCTCGGGCACGATCTGGAAGTGCTGGTCGCTGAGCGCCTGGCGCACCTTCGCGACTTCACTGGTGACGCCTTCGAGGTCGGGCCAGTCGGGATCGTCGAACTGGGAGATGCCGATCACCAGCGCGTAGGATTTCTGCGGCGCGAGCTGTTGGGCGATCTCGTTGCGGATCTTCTCCTGCGCGTTGGTGATGGGCGCGATGGCCAGCGCCGACGAGGTCATCAGCGCCGCCGCGAGCAGCGCCACCGGTCCCATGACGAGAAGCCTGTTACGGACAGACATCGATCGCTCCCAGTCCATTGGCCACCTCCGGCACAAGCTCGGCCAGCGCATGCCGCGCATTGCCGTCCTGCACCACATGAATGCGCCAGGCACGATGCAGGACGTCGGCGAGCAGCAGCGCGATCTCATCATCGGCGCGCAGCTCGTCCACCCATTGGTCGAGCAGCGCTTCGACGAACACGCCGATGTTCACCAGACGGCTCGCAAGGCGCACCATCGCGGCATCATCGAGCGGTAAGACGGCCACCGCGCGGGAAGCCTTGGGCGCCTGCCGGAGAGCCGCGAGGAAGGTTTCGTAGGCCTCGCCCTCGAGCGGCCGCGGCAGGCCGATTCGGCGTTCGCGCTTGAGGCTTTCGCCCGAGAGGGCCGCCATGTCGGGGATGGAGTCGACGACGTCGCGGTCCTTCTGCTTGGCGGGTTCGTCGAGATCGACATAGGGGATCATGTCGGGATGGATCATCCTGCGGTCGTCGCGCGCCGGCCCGGGCTTCCAGCCCGCAATGCCCTTGGCCGCCATCCAGCGCGCATGGGCGATGCCCGACAACACCTCGGTCTCGTCGCGATCGAAGCGGGCGTTGCCCTCGCCCGGCTCGGCCAGCATGAACACGCTCGCCAGCGCGTAGTCCATCTGGTCGGCGACATTGCGGTTGTCGTCCTGGAAGGTTTCGGGCAACTGCTCCCAGTCGACCTCGGCAGGGGCGACGCCGAAAGACTCGCCGCGCGCGGTCTTGACGCCATCGAGATATTGCAGGTGCACCGCGCGGGCGCGGCGATCCATGAGATGAGCGGCTTCGCGCGCCTGCGCCAGGTCCTGTGCGCTCGCCACGCGGATCATGCCGGTGGTGCCGAGCGGATGGTCGTGGCCGGCATAGGCGACGATGGGCGGGATAGGCCGGTGCAGCGCCAGCAGCGCCTCCTCCCAGCGCAAGGCGATGGCTTCGGCCTCGCCGCTGTCCTCGCCGATGCAATGGACCGCGAGCAAAGGCGGCGCGTCGTGCACCAGAGCGCCGATGGAGCGGTCGAGGCCATCGGCGGCGGCGGTCATCACATCGGTGACATTGACCTCGGCGATGCCGGAGTTCCGCAGCCGCTCGAGCGCGCCGGGCGCGAAATCGCCGGTGCCGGTGCGCATGATCGAGATCAACGGGATATGCGTTTCGAGCCCATAGCCCTGCCGCGCCACCTCAAAGCTCGCGGCCTGCAGGCCGTCGCCGCTGCCGCAGAGCGCGATATGGACGCGCGGCGCGCCGTCGAGCGTGTAGCGGCCGGGCATCGCGGCGGCCATGCCGCGCCGCGCCTGGAGCTGGGTGAGCGAGACGACGGCGAGCTGGCGCCCCTGTTGCGCTGCCTTGACGCGCAGCCGATGGCTCGAGAACACGCGCACCGCGTGCTGTTCGAGCCGGACCAGCAGCTCGCCCTCGCTTCGGGTGGCGAGGCCCGCTTCAGCGATGGCGACATTGGTGAGGTCGTTGCGCGTCGCGGCGGCGAGGAGCCGCGCCTTGCCCACGCCGAGAGCTTCGAGCTGGCGCTGCAGCTTGCGCGAGACGATCGGGACGATTTCGGCGAAGGGGCGATGGCGCGCCAGATCGTTGGCGGCCATGCGATCGGGCGCGAGGAAGAACGTGCCGGCGAAGCTGCGGCGCGAATGGGCCAGCTCGCGCAGGTCCTCATAATGGCCGGCGAGTACGACGTGGCCGCCATTCATGCGGAAGAAACTGCGGCGGAGCCGGCGGCCGACAAGCTCCCACAGCACGATGCCGGCAAGCAGCACGAGCAGCACGCCGGTGGTGCGCGTGCCCAGCCACAGGCCGAAGCCGCCCATCGTATCGCCGGTGAAGCAGGCCTTGGTGCCCAGCCGCAGCACGAGGCCGACGGCCTCGCCCAGATTCTGCCGCATGGTCCACAGTTCGTCGCCGGGGAGCGGCGGCGGGGCGCACACGAACAGCGCCCAATAGGTCAACGCAACGCCCGACAGCGCGAGCACGATGAGGAGCGCGACATAGATGGCGAGGCGGCGGGCGTTCACGGCGAGTTCCCCAATCGGCCGGCAACATGCCATGCTGGCACGGCAAGAGGAAAGCGGGGGCAAGGCATTCAATTGGCGCGGTTAATGGCGATTGTGGCGGCGCTGGTGCTGTGGACCCTGCCGGGACTTGCGGCGGACAATCCCTTCCTGCCCGCGCAGGACCCGGTGCCGCTGGCAGAAGCGATCGAGGCGGAGCGGCCGGCCTTCACGCCGCCCACGGGTGTCACGGGCATCAGCGTGCCGCACCATTTGCTCGCCGCCGACCTGATCGCGCGCGGCTTCTGGGCGGCGTCGGCGGGGCAGTACGACCGGATCATCCTGATCTCGCCCGACCACTTCCACAAGGTGAGCAAGGCCTTCGGCACGACGCGCGAGGACCTGGCCACGGTGTTCGGTGTGCTCGCCTCCGATACGGCGGGGGTCGAGGCGGTGGCAACCAGCGCGCTGGTCGAGACGCTGCCCACAATCGAGACCGAGCATGGGGTGATGGCCGTGGCGCCGTTCGCGGTGCATTTCTTCCCCGAGGCCCGCGTGATCCCGCTGCTCGCTTCGGTGAATGCGACCGAGGCGGACTGGCAGGCCATGACGGAGCTGCTGAAGCCGCTGCTGACACCGACGACGCTGGTGGTGCAATCGACGGACTATTCGCACTACCGGCCGATTGGCGAGGCCGTGGCCCGCGACCAGGAGACGATCGCCGCAATCACGGCGCGCGACCCCGCGGGGATCGATCCGCTGCTGCAGCCGGCGCATATGGATTCGAAGGGCGCGCAGTACATCCAGCTCGCGCTGCAGCGGACGCTGGGCAGCGCGCCGGTCATCCTCGCCAACCGCAATTCGGTCGAATATGGCGGCAGCGCGCGGGAGACGACGAGCTATGTGGTGACCGCCTATCTGCGCGATCCCGCGGCTGGAGTGGCGTTCGACTATCCCGACCAGGCGCGGACGATGCTCGCAGGCGACGTGCTGCTCGGGCGCTATTTCCTGCCGGCACTGCGCACTCCCCAATCCTGGACACTGCTGCGCGACACGGTGTTGGGGATCACGCGGCGCACGCCCCTCATCGTCAATTTCGAGGGCGTGCTGCTCGACCGGCCGGTGGTGGGGCTCGACTTCAACGCGCATCTGGTGATGACCGAGGACGCGGCGCCGACGCTGACCGCCCTCAACATTGCTGCCGCGAGCCTCGCCAACAACCACGCCAACGATCTGGGGCCCGAAGGACTGGCGGAGACGGTGACGCAGCTCGAGCGGCTCGGTATCGCGCCGCTGACACATGGCAGCGTCACCGACATGGGGGCGTTCCGGCTGCTGGCGCTCAATTTCGTGGGCGGCAAGATGGTGGGCGACGCCATCGCCGATGCGGCCGATCTGGGCTGGGTGTGCGGCCTCCATGCGGCGCCGCCGCTGGTCGCGATGGTGCACTGGGGCGAGGAATATGTGACGGCGCCCGGCGCGGAGGAACAGCGGATTGCCGATGCGCTGGCGCGCTGCGGCGTGACGCTGATCGTGGGCGGCCACTCGCACCAGGCCGCCGACAGCATCGCGTCGCTGCGCGGCGGGGCAGCACAGACGGTGTTCTCGCTGGGCAATTTCATTTTCGACCAGAGCGCGCCGCGCGGCTCGGGCGCATTCCTCGAACTGCGCGTGTTCAAGCAGGGTACGCTGGCGGCGCGGCTGGTGCCGATGCCGAACCTGTTCGACCTTACTCGCCCGGCGCCGCCATGAGGACGGCGTGCCTGGGCGGGATGAAGTAGCTGAGATGCACCGGCCGGCTCCTGATCTGCTGGCCGTCGGCAGTAAGCAGCACGAGCGCGAAATCGTGCTCGGAGGTTTCGGGCGCCTGCAGCTCGATGCGCCAGCGCGAGGTGAAACCGGGCGTGACGTCGCCGGCGAATGGAATGGCGATCCGGTAGCCGCTCTCGTCGAGCCTGAGCATGAACGGATCGTGGCTCACCGGGATGATCTCGCCGCCCTCGCCGCACTCGGCATCGTTGGCCACCGAGGCGATGGGGAGGACGACCGAAAAGGGCGAGCTCTTGGCCGCGGTGACGCCGTCCGAGCCGGTCCAGTCGTAGTCGAGCGTGCCGGCGATGTTGACGGTGACGGTTGAGAATTCGAGCGAGATGAACTCGGCGAGCTGCCCGAAATGGCCCGACTGCTTGAGCTCGGCGAGGCACAGGCGCTCGTCATTGGGGTCGGTGCAGGTGAGTTTGGTGGTGGCGACAAGGTCGGTGTCGAGACCGAGCGATTTGAGCTGCTCCGTTGTGTCGGCCATGACGCTGTCGCTGATCGAGCCGAGCGGCACGCTGAGCGACGAGCCGCCGCTGCGGCCGTCGAGCGAGGCGGCGGTGACGTTGAGCGCGGCATTGTCGGCGCTCACCCAGCCGAAATTGTCGATGAAGAAGCGCGGCAGGAACTCGATGATGCCCGAGCACGGATCGCGCGGGAATGGTCGCACCTGCATCGCGGGCTCGCCATTGCGCTTGCTGTCGGCGACCTCGAGGAAGCCGCCCACCAGCGAGACGGCGGCGGTCGTCGCGTTCTCGATCTCGAACACCAGCGAGAGCGGGTCGAAGCGCTCGGCCGGGCCGAGGAAACTCGGCGTGGTCGAGATGTTGTCGAAGGCGCGCTGCTCGTCGTCGGTGAGGTTGATGGTCTCGGTGCCGTGCCAGGCCGCGAGCAGGCGCTGGTCGTCGGGCAGGATGGTGAGCACCTCGCCGTCGGAGCGCGAGGTGTAGCTCATGGGGTCGAGCCCGATCTCGTAATTGTGCGGGCGGCGCTCGGCGACGATGCCGATGCGCAGGCCGTCCTCCGATTGGGCGAACAGGGTTTCGACATTGGGCACGCCGGCGGTGAAGCCGGCGCGATAGATGTGACCGCTCGCATCGGTGAAGACGCCCGCGCCATCGCGCAGGCCGGCGCGGAAGGCGCCGACATACTCGTCGCCATTGGCCTGCATGAGGCGGCCATGGCCGTCCATCAGTCCGCGGCGCCAGGAGCCGACATAGGCGAAGCCGGCGCTGTCGACGAACTCGCCCTCGCCCTCGAAGCGGCCATCGACGAGCGTGCCGCGATACTGCGCCACCGTGGCACTCGGATCGTAGGAGGCGGCGCCGGGCGTGCGGAAGCTGAGCGTGCCCTTGCCGGTTATGGCGCCCGAACCGGCAGCGGCGGGATCGTCGGGCACCCATTGCAGCTCGAGGCCGAGCGAGGGCACGGGATCCCATGCCGTGTAGGCGATACGATCGAGCCGGCGGTCGACCGGATTCCAGACGAGCTGCACCCAGTCGCGCAGAACGCCGGGCTCGCTGCCGGGCACGACGGCGGCGGCGCTCTCGGCGGGATCGACAAGGGTCACCTTGCCGGCCAGCGCCGGCGTTGCCAGCGACGTGCTCAATGCCAGCGCAATGCCCAGACCTGCCCACAGCCGATGACGCAATTGGTGTCTCCCCGATCGGGCGGCAGACTATGGCGTGAAGAACAGTGAGTCTACCCGAGCCCGCCATGAGGCGGTATCGAGCGCGAGCCGCAGGACCTGTCCGCTGACGGCAGCAATCGCCAGCTGCTCGTCGTCGAGCCAATCCAGCCACGAGGTCTGCCGCAGATAGTCGTCGCCCAGCGGATGCACCAGCCAGGACGGCAGGTCGGCGACGAGCTGAGCGCCCAATATGACCGCGCTGTCGGGTGCCGACAGATCGAAGACGTAGAGACGATCGGTTGCGCTCAGAATCGCCAGCCGGGTGGAATCGGGCGAGAAGGCGACGGTGCGGCTGTCGGCAGCCAACAGCGTGAGGCACAGCGGGCGCGCGGGATCGGCCAGATTGTGCAGGACCACCGCCGCATCGCTGCGATTGGCGACCAGCCACTTGCCGTCCGGGCTGACGTCAAGGCTCTTGGCGCCGTTGTTGTCCGTGGTTGGCCGCAGGCCGCAGACGGGCTGGGCGGCATCGTAGATGGTCTCGCCCGGCGCCCCGGTCCCAAGATTCCGCCGCCGGATGGTGCCGTCGGAATGCGACACGAATGCCGTGTTGTCGGTGCCGGCGCCGACAAGGCCCCAGGGCGTGAGGGCATCGGGGTCCGCATCGAGTATTGTCGGCCGCAATTCGTCTCCCGACAGCACGAGCACGCGCCTGTCGGTGAGCGGGACCGCGGCGCGCACGTCGCCGGTCAGCGCCGCGATGCGCGAGAAGCTGGCATTGTCGATGGGCACGTAGAGCCGGTCGGCTTCGGTGCCATCGGGCGTGACGACACCGACACCGCTGTTCTCGTAGACAGCAGCGAGGCGACCGTCGCCGAGGAAGGCAAGCGAGGAGACCGCGCCGGGAGACCGTACCTGCTCGGGCCGGGCGTAGCGCTCGACGCTCCCGTCCTTGGACCAGATCGAGACATACCCCGCCTTGTCACCGGCCGCGACCAGGCCTCGCTCGCGATCGACGGCCAATGCCGTGAGGTCGGGGCCGAGGGTCGTGTTGACCGTCGAGATAAGACCGGGGACCTGTGTGCGTGGCGACCAGATCCTAAGGGGGTCGCCCCTGCCGCTCGTGGCCAGATACGTTCCGCCACGGCTCCAGGCGAGCGCGACCTTGGGATTGCTGTTGCCCACGAGGCGCGCCTGGCGCTTGCCGTCGGCCGTATAGACGCACACCACTGCCGCATCGCAGACCGCGGCAAGCAGGCTGCCGTCGGGCGACCAGGCGACATCGCCCCCCGCGCCGCGCGGCAGGGTGGTATAGGTGGATGAGGCGGTGTCCATGATGACGAGCGCCGGGCCGGCGGCGATCGCCAGCTTGCCGTTCGCCGCGGCCCTCACCTCCATGAAATCGCCGCCGGCAAGCTCCTTGGGCAGCTCGATGACGCGGGGCGTGGCGCCACCGGCGTACTCGACGACCGTATCGGCATCCCAGCCCACATAGACGCGCAGGCCGTCCGGGCTCACGACGCCGGTCCTCGCGGAGGACTTGCCGGGAGGCGGGGCCAGGATGGTGTCGACACAGGGCAGCGAGCGACAGTCGCGGACGAGCGCATCGCCGATGAGTCCGATGAACAGCGCGACCTTCGCATCGGCGCTGACCGCCGGATAGCCCACCGACGCGAAACCGCCATTGGGGGCGGCGGCGATGATCTCGCCCTCGAGGTCAGTGATGCGGGCATCGCGGAAGAACAGCCTTCCAGTACCGCTCTCGTCGAAGGCGAGGCCGGCGGCGTCGGGGGGGATGGTCGCGAGGTCGGCCATTGCGTGGGACGCCGCATCGGCCGTGCGCAGCCGGCCGCCGGGGGCCGCCAGGGCGATCACCCGATCGTCCATCCATTCGATGGACCCAGTGCCCTCTTCGAGTGGCAGCACGCCCACGAGATAGGGCGAGAGCGTCGCACCGGCATTGAGCGCGGCGGTGCGCAGCATGGGATCGGGCATGGTCCGCTCGGCATCGAGCGCATAGCGCGCGGCCTCCTCGGACTGGCCCAGCCGCAGCGCTGCCTCCGAGCGGGCCGTCGCGAAATAGGACGAGGCCTGCCGCTTCGCCGCTTCGCCCGCCGACCAGACGAAGTAGCCCGCCATGCCGCCGGCCACGAGCACGACGCCCGCCACCGCAGCGGCGATGGCGAGGCGGGTGCGGGCAGCGCGGGCCTTTTTGACGGCACTGTTCTCCATGTTGCGCGCGGCGCTGAGATAGGCGCGGTCGACGGAGGTGAGATAGCTTGCGAACTTGTCCTGGCCGGCGACCTGCTCCACCGCCTGGAGGCGCGCGCCGCGATGCGCGACGAACTCGCTGGCGCGGGCATTGGAGTCCCACTCCGTGGCGGCGCGGCGCAGCGCCTCGATGGTCGCCAGATCGGCGGAGTCCTCCGCCAGCCAGCCATCGAGCGCGCCCCATTGGCGCAGCAGCGCCTCGTGCGCCGGCTCGATTGTGCGCTCCTTGGTCGCCGTGTCGATATCGGTGGCGAGCAGGCGCTGCTCGACCATCAGCTCGATCAGCGGCCGGGCCTCCTCGGGCACTTCGGCGAGCCGTGCGACGCGACGGCGCGGCGAGCCGGTGTTGGGATCGATGCCGGCGAGCCACGGAATGAGGCCGCGACGCAGCAAAGCGAGCCGCGCCGCGCGGTCCTTGGGAATGCGCGCATCGCCGTCGGCGCGGGCCAGCGCCTGCTCGACCGCGGCCTCGATGGCGCCGCGGATGCGGCCCAGACGCTCATATTCGGTAAGCTGCAGATCGCCGTCGGCGCCGTAGTCGGTATAAAGCCGTTCCAGCGTGAAGGCGAGGAGCGGCAGCGCATCCTTGGTGCCCCCCGCTTCGATGTCGCCGAGCAACGCATCGACCAGCGTCTCGTCGACATGGAGCTTGCGGCCGGCCGCCGAGACGCGGCGCGCCGGACCGCGAATGATGTCACCGAAACTGCCGGCGGGCACGGGCGGCAGATCAATGAGATGATGCGGCTGGGTGGCAGCGAGTTCGGGCCGCGACTGGAGCTGGTCGAAGCTGTCCGAGCGCACGGTAAACAGCACCATCACCGCCGGATCGTCGCGGCGGCCGAGCTCAGCGAGCAACGTGAGGAACGCCGATGCTTCCGCGTTGTCGGCGCTCAGCAGTTCCTCGGCCTGGTCGACGGTGATGACCAGGGTCGGCGGCTCGCCGCTCGCCACGTCGCCGGCATCGGCGGGCACGGCGAGACCGCGCAGCAGCGGCGCCACGGCATCGGCCCCCGCCTTCACCGCGTCGCGGATGTCGGCGCGGTTGCGCGTGACGTTGCGGGCCTTGAGCGCGGCCTCGAGCATGGCGGCAAAGCCGTGCTCGCCGGTGAGCGCCGCGCGCTCGGGCCGGACGATGGGCAGCACATAGAAATGACGGCTGTCGCGATGGAGGCGCGGCAGGATGCCGGCGCGGAGGAAACTCGATTTGCCGGCGCCCGAGGCGCCCAGAATCGTGGCAAAGCGCGGCGCCGCGTTGGCGCGAAGCCCGCGCAGCGCATCGAGGGTGAGCACGATCGCGCCGTCGCGGCCGAAGAAGATGCCGGCATCGTCCTGATCCAGCGGCAGCAGGCCGCGATAGGGCGAACGGCCGAGATCGTGCGCCGGCGGCCAGACGAAGGTTGTGGCATCGAGCCCGGCCTTTTCGAGGCCGGAACGGAGGCGGGCGAGGCCAGTGCCCGAAAAAGACACTGTCGTTTCCGGTTCGAGGCGCGGCGGCAGGATGGTGGTGGACCACCCCGTGTCGGGAGCGCTGAGGTCGACGAGCTGCCACTCGGCCGTCAGCTCGACCGGCAGGTCCTCGATCGGCGTCGGCCGCGCCAGCACGCCCAGGATCTGCTTGTTCATCTGCTTGGCGAGCAGGAACTCGGCGAGGCACCAGCGCGACTTCGCCCAGTCGGGACTGATGACGATGAGGATCAGCTCGCACTGCTCGGCGGCCGCTTTCAGCGCTGCCTGCCAGCGGTCACCGGCGACGAGGCCGCGCTTGGGGTCGAGGTCGAGGAAGACATCGCCCCAGCCCTGCTCGACCAGCCAGTCGTGGATGGCGAGCGCCTCGGCGTTGTTCACCGACGAATGCGAGATGAAGATCTTGCCCAAAACGGCCCCAAAACCCTTTGTCGCGCACGACCTTAGCCGCAAAAGCGCGGCGCGAGAATGGTGCCGGTGCGGCGAACTAGAGGTTAAATGCCTGCACCACGAGGTAGCCGATTGTGGCGGACACAGCGGTGAGCGCCGTGCCCCAGGCGATATCGATGATGGCGAGCTTCACCGACCAGCCCTTGAGGGTCGAGAGATTGGTGATGTCGTAGGTGCCATAGGCGACGAGGCCGAGCACCGCACCCATCAACAGCACCCTGGGCCAGCCGCCATCGCCCAGCGCCGGGGCGATGGCGAGAATGACGATACCGCCCACATAGAGCAGGTAGAACGCCGCGGCGATGGGCAGATTAGGCCGTTCGAGCAGCAGCCCGCCCAGCTCCCGCCGGTAGAGGCCAAGCGCCACGCGGCTCAGCCAGAGCGCGTCGAGCCCGAGGAAAACCACGGCGGTGGCGATGTAGGCGACGACATAGGTCATGGCGGCTCCGTGCAGCGATTGCTGCAAGTAACGGGCGGAACGCGATTTTTGCGTCGGCCCTGCGTCCGATTTTTCGCCGGCTCCGTATCTGCTGTGGCAGAAGCAAGGAGCACCGTGTGCGCACCGACCACCGAAGCGGCGAACCCCAGGCCATCCGCCACATTGCGGTCATCGGATCGGGGATAGCGGGACTGAGCGCAGCCTGGCTGCTGGCGCGCGAGCACCGCGTGACGCTGTTCGAGGCCGAGGGCCGGCCAGGCGGGCACTCCAACACCGTCATGGTGCCGACTGCCGACGGCGACGTCGCGGTGGATACCGGCTTTATCGTCTACAACGAGCGGAACTATCCCAATCTCACGGCGCTGTTCGAGCACCTGTCGGTCGCAACGCAGCGCTCATCGATGTCGTTCGCGGCCTCGCTCGACAACGGCCGGCTCGAGTATTCGAGCGCCGGGCTCAAGGGCCTGCTGGGGCAGCGCAGCAACAGCGTGAGCCTGCGCTTCTGGCTGATGGTGCGCGACATCTACCGGTTCTATGTCGAGGCGCCCCGGCTGGTGGGCCGCGCCGACTGCGAGCGGCTGACGCTGGGCGAATATCTCGACCGCAACGGCTATACCTCCGCGTTCATCGAGGACCATTTGCTGCCCATGGGAGCCGCCATCTGGTCGACCACGGCCCGGCAGATGCGCGACTATCCGCTGGTCGCCTTCGTGCGTTTCTTCATCCACCATGGGCTGCTCGACCTCGTCGACCGGCCGAAATGGCGGACCGTCACCGGCGGCAGCACGCACTATGTGCAGCGGATGATCGGCGCGGTGCAGGACGTGCGCCTCGGTGCCGGCGCGGTGCAGATCCGGCGCGAGCATGGCGGCGTCACCGTCATCGATGCGCAGGGCGAGCGAAGCTGGTTCAACGCTGTCGTCATCGCGACGCATGCCGACGCGGCGCTGAAGCTGCTGGCCGACCCTGACGCGGTCGAAGCCTCGCTGCTGGGGGCGTTCGACTACACCGCCAACGAGGCGATGCTGCATTGCGACGCGGCGCTGATGCCGAAGCGCGAGCGGGTCTGGTCGAGCTGGAACTATATCGGCGAGAGCAATGACAGCGGCGAGCGGCCGCTCTGCGTCACCTACTGGATGAACCGGCTGCAATCGCTGCCGACGCGCGCGCCGATCCTGGTGACGCTCAACCCGACGCGCGAGATCGCAGCCGACAAGTTCATCCGTTCGTTCCACTACACGCATCCGTTGTTCGACCGGAAGGCAGTGGAGGCACAGCAGCATCTCTGGCGGCTGCAGGGCCGGCGCCACACCTGGTTCGCCGGCTCCTATTTCGGCCACGGCTTCCACGAGGATGCGTTGCAGTCGGGCCTCGCGGCGGCCGAGGCGGTTGGCGGGGTGCGCCGGCCGTGGCGGGTCGCGGGCGAGTCGAACCGCATCGCGCTCGCGCCCCTGCTCGAGGCCGCCGAATGATCTCGGCGCTCTATGCCGGCAAGGTGTTCCACACGCGGCTGCGGCCCCGGCGGCACAAGCTCGCTTATCGGGTGTTCTCGCTGCTGCTCGACCTCGATGAAATCGATGGCCTGGCGCAGACGCTGAAGCTGTTCGCGCACAACAAGGCGGCAGTGTTCTCCTTCCACGACAGCGATCACGGCGATGGAAGTGGTGACCTGCGCAGCTGGGTGACGGCGCAGCTCCGGGCCGCAGGCATCGCGCTCGCCGCGCCGAAGATCACGATGCTCTGCTATCCACGTATCTTGGGCTATGTGTTCAACCCGCTGACCGTGTGGTTCTGCCACGACGGCACCGAGCTGCGGGCGATTCTCTACGAGGTGCACAACACCTTCCACGAGCGGCGGACCTATGTGATCCGCGTCGCGCCCGGCGCTACCGCGATCGCCCAGAGCTGCGGCAAGCAGATGTATGTGTCGCCCTTCGTGCCGATGGAATGCGCCTACGATTTCCACATCGAGCCGCCGGGCGACAGAGTTGTCGTCGCGATCGACGAGACGGACGCGCAAGGGCTGCTGCTCAAGGCGAGCTTTGCCGGCACGCGGCAGCCACTCACCGACGCGACGCTGCTACGCGCGCTGTTCGCCTATCCGCTGATGACGCTCAAGGTGACCGCCGCCATCCACTGGGAGGCGCTGAAGCTCTGGGCCAAGGGCGTGCCGGTGTTCCGGCACCGTGCAGCAAAGGCCCGCGTGGCGACGACAGTGGTCGAGAGCTGAATTTCAGCCGATCATTCCTTCGGCAACATCTTCCGGGTGATGGCGAATTTCGCCCAGCCGGGCAGCGCGGCGAGGAGCTTGGTGCTCAGCGTCATCTGCCAGGGGAAGTTGATGGCGAACCGCCTCTGCTCGAGGCCGCGCAGGATGATCTCGACGGCATCGTCGAGTTCCATCAGGAACGGCATGGGGAAGCGGTTCTTGGCCGTCAGCGGCGTCTTCACGAAGCCCGGATTGATGATGGTGATGGCGACGCCATAGCGGTCGAAATCCGGCTTGAAGGCTTCGGCCATCGAGTTGAGGGCGGCCTTGGTCGCGCCGTAGGACGCGGCGGTGGGAAGACCCGAGAAGGCCGATTGCGAACCCATGATGGCGATATGGCCGCTGCGACGGCCGACCATCGAGGGGACGATCGGCCCCATGCAGTTGACCGTGCCCATCAAATTGAGGTCGACGGTCTTGCGGAAGTTGTCGACGGAAAAGCTCCGGGCATTGGTGGGGAAGTAGCTGCCGGCATTGAGCACGGCGAGGTCGACCGGCCCAAGGTCGGCCTCGATCCGTCGGCCGGTGTCGTCGGCCGCCTTCGGATCGGTGACATCGAGCTGGAACGCGGTGATGCGGCCGGGCACTTCGGCCGCCAGCGAATCGAGGTCGCGCGCGGTGCGGGCGCTGACGGCGACCGACCAGCCGTCTTCGGCCAGCCGCCGCGCAATGCCGCGTCCGATCCCGGTTCCGGCCCCCGTTACCCACGCCACGCCCCTGTTCGCCGTCCCGGCCATGTCCGTCTCCCGTCACTGGAAGCAGATACGACTCAAGACGGCCAAGAGTTCAACATCGTGATCAACCAGGCGGCCGCGCGGCGGTTCCGCTAGAGGAAGGCGACGGCGGTCGGCGTGCCGGTGGGGATGGTGGCGAGCGGCGTCAGGGTGCCGTCGCTGGCATGAGTGAAAACCTGCACGGTGTCGCTGTGAACATTGGCGACGGCGAGCAGCCGGCCATTGGCGCCGAAGGCATGGTCGCGCGGATGGACGCCGCCCGTCGGCGTCGAGCCGGCATAGCGCGCGACGCCGCTGACCGGATCGATGACGAAGCGGGCGAGCGCGTGGTTGCCGCGGTCGCCGCCGAACAGGTGCGTGCCGCCGGGGGCCACCGCGATGCCGGCACCGTGCTGCGCCCCGGGCCCCGCCGGCGCCACGGCAAGGATGTCGAAACGACCGTCGGCATAGGCGAGCGTGACGACACCGGTTTCGAGCTCGGTCATCACGTAGGCGATGGGCTTGTGCGGATGGAAGGCGATGTGGCGCGGCCCGATGCCCGCCGGCAATTTCGTTTCGCTGGCGAGCGCGAAATCGGTGGCGCGATAGAGCCGCACGCTGTCGATGCCAAGGTCGACCACGGCGATGTAGGCCTGGTCGGGCGTCCAGCGCACGCAATGAGCGTGCGACCGCTGCTGCCGCCCGGCATTGGGGCCATGGCCCTCATGGACGATGCGGGTCGGCGCCGGTGCCGGCACGCCCGCGTCGAGGCGATGCACGCTGATCGCGTCGCCGGGCGGCTGGACGCCCTCGGTGTAGTTGGCGGCGGCGACCACGGTGCCCGAGGCGTCGAAGGCGCAGTGACAGGCGGTGGTGCCGCGCGTCGATTGCCGGCCGAGCAGCGTCAGCGCGCCGGTGGCGGCATTGACGCCGAAGACGCTGAGCGTGTCGGTGGGCTGGTCCTCGGTCTCGCTGATGGCGGCGAGCTTGCTGCCATCGCCCGAGAGCGCGACGAAGGTGGGGTTCACGATGTCGGTATAGATCGGGCCCGGCTCGACCGCGCCCGTATCGGGATCGATGAAGAAGCAGGCGATCCCCTTGCCGTTGGGCGTCTTCGCGTAGCCGACAGGCTGGTTGACGCAACCGGTGAACAGCAGAACGCGCGACATCTCGATCCTCCCTTGGGCGCGCCCTTCTAGCAGCGCGCCGCCGGAGGAAGGAAGAGTCGGAGCGCGGCTGGTGCAGCGCCGCGGGCCGCGCGCACAAGTCCCCCAGTCATCCTCCGTTCATCCAGTGTCAGCAATGTGCCGCGCCGAAGGCACCGGGGGAGCCTTTGCCTCAATTGCAAAGAATCCCTCCGCTCGCCGCGCGCTTTACCCACAAAAGCCGCAAACATAGGATGGCCTGATCGCCTAAGGGGCCAGAGGGATTGGGGAAAATGCATCAGTTGCATCGCTTTGCCGTGCCGTTTATCGCGGCACTTTTTGTCGTTCTGGGCAGCCTTTCCGGCGCCCTGGCCGCGGACCGCACGGTCACGCTGATGGAAGGCACCGACCTTCCCGGCTACGACTACAGCACCATCAAGGATACGGACCTCGATGCGTGCTCGGCCGCGTGCACGGACGACAAAATCTGCCGCGCCTTCACCTTCAACGAGAAGGCCGGCTGGTGCTTCCTCAAATCCGACGTGCCGCAATCGACAGCGTTCGACGGCGCCATTTCGGGCACTATCGCCCTGTCGCCGACAGCCGAGGACCTCGCGGCCGAGCGCGAAAAGGACATCCCCTTCCCCGCCTCCGACTTCATCTACAATGCCCGCTATTTCGCCCAGCAGCTCCCCATCACCAGCCCTCCGCCCAAGGGCCTGAGCTATCCCGACTTCATCGCCAACGGCGATGCGGCCTTCGGCAACGAGGACTGGGCCGGCGCGGCGCTGAGCTACAGCTACGGCCTCGCCACCAACGATAACGACCCGGCCCTCTGGTACAAGCTCGCCGACGCGACCCTCGCGCAGGCGGATTTCGCGCTCGAGAACGGCAATTCGTCGGAAGCCTATGACAATGGCTACACGGCGAGCTCGGCGGCCATCAACGGCCTGCTGCAGTCCGAATCCGTCCAGGATCGCGCCACGGGCCTCGGGGCGCTCGCCCACGCGCTCGAGAGCCGCTCGATGTGGCGCGAATCGATCGCGACCTATCGCGCCTCGATCGCGCTGGTCGACGATGCCGACCTCCAGGCCCGCCTCGACAGCGCCATCGAGCTGCACGGCTTCCGCGTGGTCTCCAACACCGTGGATTCGGAATCGGCCAGCCCGCGCATCTGCGTGGTGTTCGCCTACCCGCTGCCCGCGCCGACGACTGACCTGTCGAGCTACATCACCGTCCAAGGCAACAGCCAGATCGCGGTCGAAACGCAGGACAGCCAGCTCTGCATCACCGGCATCGAGCACGGCAAGCGCTACAATGTGAAGGTGCGCGCCGGCCTGCCTTCGGCCGATGGCGACACGCTCAAGGCCGATGTCGAGCTCAACGTCTATGTGCCCGACCGCACGCCGTTCGTGGCCTTCGCCAACAATGCCTATGTGATGCCCGCCGGCCTCGGCGGCGGCCTGCCGATCACTTCGGTCAACGCCGACTCGGCCGACGTGATGATCTACCGCATCGGCGACCGCTCGATCGCGACCGCCATCCGCAACGGCATCTTCGGCGGCGACCTCTATTCCTACTCCGCGCAGGACGTCGCCAACGACTATGGCGAGCTGACCTTCGAGGGCAAGGTGGACCTTGCCGACGGCCAGCCCAACGAGATGGTCACGACAGCCATCCCGGTGGGCGACGCCATCGGCCAGTTGCAGCCGGGCGCCTATGTCGTCACCGCCAAGGTCACCAGCACCAAGCAGGCAGACTACTGGAGCAACTTGGCCACGCAGTGGTTCATCGTCACCGATCTCGGCCTCACCACGGTCAGCGGCGAAGACGGCATCCACGCCTTCGTGCGCTCGCTGACCACGGCGCAGCCGGTCGCCAACGCGCCGGTCAAGCTCGTCGCGCGCAACAATGAAGTGCTCGGCGAAGCCACGACCGATGCGAACGGCCGCGCCGATTTCGCCCCCGGCCTCGGCCGCGGCGAAGGCGGCCGCGCGCCGCAACTGCTCGTCGCCGAGACGGACAGCGACTATGCCTTCCTCGATCTCAGCAAGTCGGCCTTCGACCTCACCGATCGCGGTGTGGAAGGCCGCCCGACGCCGGGTCCGGTGGACATCTTCGCGGCCACCGAGCGCGGCGTCTATCGGCCGACCGAAACGGTGTTCCTCACCGCCCTGGTGCGCGACATCAAGGCCAATGCGCTGCATGACCTGCCGATCACTGTCGAGGTCGAGCGTCCGGATGGCGTGATCGCCGACCGCGAAGTGCTCAGCGACGAGGGCGCCGGCGGCTACCACCTCGCCTACGCGCTCGACGATGGCGCGATGCGCGGCTCGTGGCGGTTCCGGCTCTATGCCGATACCAAGGCGCCGCCGATCACCTATGTCAGCTTCCTGGTCGAAGACTTCGAGCCGGAGCGGCTGGCGTTCGACATCAGCGCCGACGTCAAGCAGATCGCGCCGGGCGAAATGACGCCCGTCGAGGTCACTGCCCGCTACCTCTATGGCGCCACGGCGCCGGGCCTCGGCATCGAGGCGGACTCGATCGTCCGTCCGGTGATGTCGCTGCCTGACTTCCCCGGCTACAGCTTCGGCCGCATCGACGATACGATCTCGTCGGATCGCCAGCCGCTCGGCATTGTGGGCACCACCGACGATGCGGGCAAGGCGACGGCGGAGGTGACGCTGCCGACGCCGATGGCCTCGACCAAGCCGCTCGAGGCGACGATCCTGATGCGCCTCATCGACACCAATGGCCGCACCATCGAGCGCTCGCTCAGCCGTCCGGTGCTGGCCGATGTCGACCGGATCGGCATCAAGCCAAAGTTCTCGACTGCCGACGGCATCCCCGAGGATTCCGAGGCCGGGTTCGACGTCATCGCCGTCTCGCCCGCGGGCGCGGCGATCGACAAGACCGGCATCAAGTGGAAGCTGTCGCGCATCGACACGACCTACCAGTGGTACCGCAACAACGGCACCTGGCGGTGGGAAGCGATCACGACCACGCGTCAGGTCGCCGACGGCACCATTGACGCCAAGGCGTCGGGTCCGGTCTCCATCGCCGCACCGGTGATGTGGGGCGAGTACCTGCTCGAAGTCGAAAGCACGGGCGAGGGCGCAACCTCATCGAGCTACGATTTCTACGCCGGCTACTACTATGCCCAGGCCGGATCGAACACGCCCGATACGCTCCGCGTCGTGCTCGACAAGCCGGCCTACAAGGTGGGCGAAACCGCCAACCTCAAGCTCGATCCGCAGTTCGCCGGCACGGCGCTGGTGATGGTGGTCGATGACCGCATCATCGAGATGCATGCCGTCGACGTGCCCGAGGGCGGCACCACAGTGCCGCTCACCGTCAGCGAGAGCTGGGGGCCGGGCGCTTACGTCACCGCCATCCTTTATCGTCCGTCGGATGCGGCCGAGAAGCGGATGCCGGCGCGTGCGCTGGGCCTCGCCTTCGCCGATGTGGATCCGGCCGACCGCAAGCTCGAAGTGGCGTTCGACGTGCCCACCGAGACGCTGCCGCGGCAGGCCTTCACCACGAGGGTCAAGATCGACAATGTCGCGCCGGGCCAGAAGGCCTATGTGGCGGTTGCCGCAGTGGACCTCGGCATCCTCAACATCACGCGCTTCAAGACCCCCGATCCGGACGGCTGGTACTTCGGCCAGCGCCAGCTCGGCATGGAGTTCCGTGACCTCTATGGCCTCCTGATCGACCCCACCCAGGGCGATCCGGGCGACCTCAGCGTGGGCGGCGATGGCGATCTGTCGCGTCTCTCCACGCCGCCGGCGACCTCGGTGCTGCTCGCGCTGCATTCGGGCATCGTCGAAGTGGGTGCGGACGGCATGGCCGAGATCAGCTTCGACCTGCCCGACTTCACCGGCACGGCCCGGCTGATGGCAATGGCGTGGACCGACACCCAGGTCGGCCATGCCGAAGCCGACGTGTTCGTGCGCGACCCCGTGGTCGTCACCATGAGCCCGCCGCGCTTCCTCCGCCTCGACGACACCTCGCGGCTGCTCGTCGAAGTCAACAACGTCTCGGGCCCGGCCGGCGAGTACAAGGTCGAGCTCATCACCCAGACGGGCCTGTCGACCGACGCGGCGGAAACCAAGTTCACGCTCGAACAGGGTGGCCGCAACTCACTCAATCTCGGGCTGACCGGCACGCAGATCGGCAACAACGATCTCAAGCTGATCATCACGCAGCCGGACGGCGTCACCATGGTCAAGGAGCTGACGCTGGGCGTCCGCGCCGCGGCCAGCGAGATGACGACGTCCGAGCTGATCCCGATCGGGCCGGGCGAAACCGTCGAGCTGTCGGCGGTCAAGCTCGACCACCTGATCATGCATTCGGGCCAGCTCACCCTCGCGGTGGGTCCGATTGCCCGCCTCGACGTCCCCGAGCTCCTGCTCTCGCTCGACCGCTATCCCTATGGATGCGCCGAGCAGACGACGAGCCGGGCGATGCCGCTGCTCTATCTCAACGACGTGGCCCAGAGCATCGGCATGGGCAGCGACGGCGAGATCGACCAGCGCATCAAGGACGCCATCGCCTCGGTGCTGAGCAAGCAGAACTCGGCCGGCTCGTTCGGCCTGTGGGGCGCCTATAGCTCCACGGATCTGTGGCTCGACTCCTTCGTCACGGAGTTCCTGCTCCGCGCCAAGGACAAGGGCTATGCCGTGCCTGACCTCGCCATGACCATGGCGCTCGACTCGATCGGCAACCAGCTCAGCTATGCCAACGACTTCGAGATGGGTGGCGAAGACATCGCCTATGCGCTCTACGACCTGGCTCGCGCCGGCCGTGCGGCGATCGGCGACCTGCGCTACTATTTCGAGGCGCGTCTCGACCGCTTCGCCACGCCGCTGGCCAAGGCCCAGCTCGGCGCCGCGCTCGCCCTCTATGGCGACCGCACCCGCGCCAGCCAGGCCTTCGAGGCGGCCGTGGAGATGCTCACCGAGCGCGAAGACCGGACGAGCTATCGTCCGGACTATGGCAGCCAGCTGCGCGACACGGCCGCCGTACTGGCCCTCGCCGCCGAGTTCCAGCCGACGGGCGTGGACATCCCGGCGCTCGCAAGCCGGCTCAGCGACCTGCGCGACGTGGAACGCTGGACCTCGACGCAGGAAGACGGCTGGACGCTCATTGCGGCGGCGGCCCTCGCCAAGGAGACGGCCGAGGGCAGCATCTCGGTCGACGGGCAGGAGCTGGGTGGCACCGTGTATCGGAGCTACCTGCAGGAGGAGTTCGACGACGGTCCGGTGACCGTGGTCAACAACGGCAACAAGGCCACCGAAATGAAGATCTCGGTGACCGGCATTCCGTCCGATCCTCCGCCGGCGAGCGACAACGGCTTCCGCATCGATCGCGTGTTCTACAATCTCGACGGCACCGAAGCCGATATGGGCGACGTTACCCAGAACGACCGCTTCGTTGTCGTGCTGACCATGACGCCGACGCAGCTCGGCTCGGGCCAGTACCTGGCCGTGGACCCGCTCCCCGCCGGCTTCGAGATCGAGAACGCCAACCTCGCGGAAGGCGGCGCGGTGGGTGAGCTCAGCTGGCTCAGCGCCAATTCGCCGAGCCATGTGGAGTCGCGCACCGACCAGTATGTGGCGGCGTTCCGCTACATGTCCGGCGTCGATGTGTTCTCGACCGCCTACATGGTCCGCGCCACCTCGCCGGGCACCTTCGTGCTCCCCGGCGCGACGGTGGAGGACATGTATCGCCCCGAGTTCCGCGGCAACACGGACCCGGGCAGCATCGAGGTCAAGACGGCCGGGCAATGAGCACGACCGTCCCGCAAAGCACGAGGCGCGGCCGCAAGCCGCGCCTCTCGAACTGGGCGGCGATCGCGCTGATCGCCGCTGCCGGCGTCGGCGTCGGCGGTGTCGCCTATACGCGGGGCACGATCGAACAGATCGCAGCGGCATTGCCCGCGACGCCCGATCTCGCGACGCTGCCGGTCTCGACCTCGGTGGTCGACCGCAACGGCCAGCTCCTGCGTCCGTTCACCACCGACGGTCGCTGGCGCCTGCCGGTCAGCGTGGACCAGGTCGACCGGCGCTTCATCGACATGCTGCTGGCCTATGAGGACCAGCGCTTTGCCACCCATCACGGCATCGACTGGAGCGGCATGGCCCGCGCCGCGGTGCAGTTCACCATGGCCGGCGGCAAGATCGTGTCGGGCGGCTCGACGCTGACCATGCAGGTCGCGCGGCTGCTCGAGACCGGCTCGACGCGCAGCCTCGATGCCAAGCTGCGCCAGATGGTGCATGCCGACCGGCTCGAGAGCGAGCTGAGCAAGGACCAGATCCTGACGCTCTACCTGACGCTCGCCCCCTATGGCGGCAATATCGAGGGCGTGCGCGCTGCCTCCCTCGCCTATTTCGGCAAGGAGCCGGCGCGGCTGACCACGGCGGAAGCCGCGCTGCTCGTGGCGCTGCCGCAATCGCCCGAGGCGCGCCGCCCCGACCTTAATCCCACGGTCGCCAAGCTCGCACGCGACACCGTGCTCGACCGCATGGTGACCGCGGGGCTGATGCAGCAGGAAGAAGCGGACGCCGCCAAGGGCGAGCCGATCCCCACGGCCCGCCGCGAATTCCCCATGCTCGCCGCGCACCTGGCGCAGGAGGCGACGGCGCTCGACCCCAGCGCGCGGACGATCCCGCTCACCCTCGACAAGAAGCTGCAGCAGGCGCTCGAAAAGCTGGGCACGACGCGCGCCGCGCCGCTCGGCGACGAAGTCTCGGTGGCGATCCTCGTCGCCGACCAGGAGAGCGGCGACATTCTCGCCTCGGTCGGTTCGGCCGGCCTGTTCAAATCGAGCGCCGACGGCTTCGTCGACATGACCAAGGCGGTGCGCTCGCCCGGCTCGACGCTGAAGCCGCTGATCTACGGGCTCGGCTTCGAGCTCGGTCTCGCCCATCCCGAGAGCCTGATCGAGGACCGCACCACGGCGTTCGGCGCCTATGTCCCGGTCAATTTCGACAATTTCACCCGCGGCACGGTGACCATCCACCAGGCGCTGCTCGAATCGCTCAACATCCCCGCCGTCATCGTGCTCGATGCGGTGGGCACGGCGCGGCTCGTGTCGCGCATGAAGCGGGCCTATGCCGACCCCAAACTGCCCGACCAGACGCTGCCCGGCCTCGCGATCGGCCTGGGCGGCGTGGGCGTGACGCTGCGCGACCTCGTCTCGATGTATGCCTCGATCGCGCGCGGCGGCATGCCGGTGCATCTCAATGACGGCGTCGGCCCGCATGTCGATACCACCGGCAACGAGGCGCCGGTGCTCGATCCGGTGTCGGCCTGGTACGTCAGCTCGATCCTTCGCGACGTGCCGCCGCCGGTCAACGGCATCTCCGGGCGCATCGCGTTCAAGACCGGCACCTCCTATGGCTACCGTGACGCCTGGGCGGTGGGCTATGACGGCCAGAATGTCGTCGGCGTGTGGGTGGGCCGCCCCGACGGCGTGCCGGTGCCCGGCATTTCGGGCATCAAGGCGGCGGCGCCCATCCTGTTCGAGGCGTTCGACCGCATCGGCCCGACGCAGCCCTTCGCACCCGCGCCCAATGGCGTCATCCTCGCTGCCAATCCGGACCTGCCCGAACCGCTCCGCCGCTTCCGCCACCCCAACGACAACCGCACCGCCCGCGATCCTTCGCCCGAAATCTCGTTCCCCGAGGACGGCTCGGACCTCGACCTCGGCATCGGGGCCGGCGACGGCCAGCCGCTGGTGGTGAAGGTCCGCAACGGCGCCCCGCCCTTCACCTTCTTCGCCAACGGCGCCCCGTTCGAGCAGGCCGCGTTCACCCGCCAGGGCATCTGGACGCCCGACGGCCCGGGCTATGTCACCGTCTCCGTGGTGGATGCGAAGGGCCGCAGCGACCAGGTGAAGGTGTTTCTGGACTGAGGCCCGCGCAGGCCCCCAGCCCCCACTCACACATTCGTGCGCCCGCGTTGAAACGCCGCGTGCTTCGCTGTCGTTGCTGTGTCACAAATCGACCACTGCGCCGGCCCACTCTCCGGTGCACGACAGTTGAGAGCCTGATTTGGCCGCGTACATTCTGCGCCGTATCCTGCTGATGATCCCCACACTGTTCGGGATCATGCTGCTCTCGTTCGTGATCATCCAGTTCGCGCCCGGGGGGCCCGTCGAGCAGGCCATTGCCCGCATGTCGGGCCAGGGCGGCTCGGTGATGGCGACCGTCACGGGCGGCCAGGGCGACCTGATCTCGCCGGGCGGCGGCGCACAGAACAGCGCCGCCACCACGCAGGGCGGCAACACCAGCCTCTATCGCGGCTCGCGCGGGCTCAACCCCAAGGTGGTTGCCGCCATCGAGAAGCGTTTCGGCTTCGACAAGCCGCCGGTCGAGCGCTTCTTCACCATGCTGTGGAACTATGTCCGCTTCGACTTCGGCAACAGCTTCTTCCGCGACATCTCGGTGATCGACCTGATCAAGGAGAAGCTGCCGGTGTCGATCACGCTGGGTGTGTGGATGACCGTGCTCAGTTACGGTATCTCGATCCCGCTCGGCATCCGCAAGGCAGTCAAGGACGGATCGCGCTTCGATGTATGGACCTCGTCGGTGATCGTGCTCGGCTATGCGGTGCCCGGCTTCCTCATCGCCATCCTGCTGATCGTGCTGTTCGCCGGCGGCAGTTTCTGGACCATCTTCCCATTGAAGGGGCTGGTCTCGTCCAACTGGGCGAGCCTGCCCTGGTGGCAGCAGATCCTCGACTATCTGTGGCACATTGCCCTGCCCATCTTCGCGATGGCGCTGGGTGCCTTCGCCACGGCGACGCTGCTCACCAAGAACTCCTTCCTCGAGGAGATTTCCAAGCAATATGTCACCACGGCCCGCGCCAAGGGGCTCAACGAAGGCCGCATCCTCTACGGCCACGTGTTCCGCAACGCCATGCTGATCGTCATCGCAACGTTCCCCGGCGCCTTCATCGCGAGCTTCTTCGGCGGCTCGCTCCTCATCGAAACCATCTTTTCGCTCGACGGGCTGGGCTATCTCGGCTTCCAATCGGTCATTGCGCGCGACTATTCGGTGGTGTTTGCGACGCTCTACATCTTCTCGCTGCTGGGCATGGTGATCGGGCTCGTCTCCGACCTCGTCTATGCGTGGGTCGACCCGCGCATCGATTTCGAGAGCCGCGCGGTATGATCGCCGGGCTCGCCAACCGCCTCGCGTTCTCCGGTCCGGTCTGGGCCCCCGCCGATGTCGCGGCGCCGCCGGTGGCAGCCCGCCCACGTATCTCACCGATCACCCAACGCCGTATCCGCAACTTCGCCGCCAGCAAGCGTGGCGTATGGTCATTGTGGATTTTCGTTCTACTGTTCGCGCTGTCGATGTTCAGCGAATTCATCGCGTCCGACCGGCCGATCGTCGCTGTCTACAAGGGCGAACTGCTGTTTCCCATCGTTGTCAATTACCCCGAAGCCAAGTTCGGCGGCTTCCTTGCCACCACCAATTTCCGCGACCCGCTCAACCGGACAGAGATCGAGGCCAATGGCTGGATGGCCTGGCCGCCCATCCGCTTCTCCTACGGCACCGTCGACAACAATCTGCCGCGCGCCGCACCGACACCGCCCACCTGGGCGATGGCGCCCGAGCAGCGCTGCGCCGGCTATCCGCAGGGCGATGCCGACCCCGAATGCCGCCTCGGCAACTGGCACTGGCTGGGTACCGACGACCAGGGACGCGATGTGCTGGCGCGCCTGCTCTACGGCTTCCGCATCTCGGTGCTATTCGGCCTCGCGCTCACCATCACCTCGTCGATCGTGGGCGTCCTGGTTGGCGCCGTGTCGGGCTATTTCGGCGGCTGGACCGACCTCCTCACGCAGCGCTTCATCGAGGTGTGGGCCTCGATCCCCTCGCTCTACCTGCTGCTCATCATGTCGAGCTTCATCGCGCCCAGCTTCTGGACGCTGCTCGCCATCCTGCTGCTGTTCGGCTGGGTGACGCTGGTGGGGCTGGTGCGCGCCGAGTTCCTGCGCGCCCGCAATTTCGAGTATGTCGCGGCCGCCCGAGCGCTCGGCGTCTCGAACGTCGCCATCATGTGGCGCCACCTGCTCCCCAACGCGATGGTGGCGACGCTCACCTTCATGCCGTTCATTCTCGGCGCCTCGATCGTCACGCTCACCTCGCTCGACTATCTGGGCTTCGGCCTGCCGCCCGGTTCGCCCTCGCTGGGCGAGCTGCTGAGCCAGGGCAAGGAGAACCTCCAGGCACCCTGGCTCTCCATCACCGGCTTCGTCACCATCTCCCTCATGCTGTCGCTGCTGGTGTTCGTCGGCGAGGCGGTGCGCGATGCCTTCGATCCACGGAAAGTGTTCCAATGAGTACGCTGCTCGAGGTCGAGGACCTCCAGATCGGCTTCCACATGGATACGACCACGATCCACGCGGTGCGCGGCATCTCGTTCAGCATCGAGCCCGGCAAGACCCTCGCTCTCGTCGGCGAGAGCGGGTCGGGCAAGTCGGTGACCGCCAATTCGATCCTGAGGCTCCTGCCGGAGTCGGCGGAGGTGCAGGGCACTATCCGCTACAAGGGCCGTGACCTCCTCACCATGGGCGACCGCGAGCTGCGCGGCATTCGCGGCAACGACATCTCGATGGTGTTCCAGGAGCCCATGAGCTCGCTCAATCCGCTGCACACGGTGGAGCAGCAGGTGAGCGAGATCATCACCACCCATCGCGGCCTGCGCCGCGCCGCGGCCCGCGCCGAGACGCTGCGGCTGCTCGACATGGTGGGACTGCCCAATGCCGAGACGCGCCTCGACGACTATCCGCACCAGCTGTCGGGCGGCCAGCGGCAGCGCGTGATGATCGCCATGGCGCTCGCCAACGAGCCTGACCTCTTGATCGCCGACGAGCCGACGACCTCGCTCGACGTCACCGTGCAGGCGCAGATCCTCGGCCTGCTCCAGGATATGCAGCGGCGGCTGGGCATGGCCATGCTGTTCATCACGCACGACCTGGGCATCGTGCGCCACCTCGCCGACACCGTATGCGTGATGACGCAGGGCGAGATCGTCGAGCGCGGCGACGTGGCCGATGTCTTCGGCAACCCCCAGCACAGCTACACGCGGCACCTGCTCGCGGCCGAGCCGAGCGGCGCGCCGCCGCTGGCCGATCCCGACGCGCCGGTGATCGCCTCGACCGAGAACCTCCGCGTCTGGTTCCCCATCAAGCGCGGCGTGCTGCGCCGTACGGTGGGCCACATCAAGGCGGTGGACGACGTCAGCCTCGAAGTGCGCGAGGGCCAGACGCTGGGCATCGTCGGCGAGAGCGGCAGCGGCAAGACCACGCTCGGCCGCGCCATGCTGCGCCTGCTGCCCTCCGAGGGCCGCATCGTGTTCATGGGCAGCGAGCTCAGCAAGCACGGCTGGAACGAGATGCGGCCGATCCGCAAGGACATGCAGATCGTGTTCCAGGATCCGTTCGGCTCACTGTCGCCGCGCATGACCATCGGCGAGATCATCGCCGAGGGCATCAATGTGCACATGCCGGCGCTCAGCGAGGACGAACGCGAGCGCAAGGTGTCGCGCGCCCTCATCGAAGTGGGGCTCGAGGCCGCGATGATGCACCGCTACCCGCACGAGTTCTCCGGCGGCCAGCGGCAGCGCGTCGCCATCGCCCGCGCCCTCGTGCTCGAACCCAGGCTGGTGGTGCTCGACGAGCCGACCTCGGCGCTCGACATGAGCGTCCAGGCGCAGGTGGTCGATTTGCTGCGCATGCTGCAGACGCGGCACCGGCTCACCTATCTGTTCATCTCGCACGACCTGCGCGTCATCCGCGCGCTCGCCAACGAGCTGATCGTGATGAAGGACGGCAAGGTGATCGAGGCCGGTCCGGCCGCCGACATCTTCGCCAACCCCGCATCGGCCTACACGCGGCAGCTCATGCGCGCGGCGCTCACCGATGTGCTGGTTCCGCCGCCCGACAACGACGTGCTAGGTTTCGACAAATCCACCGCTCAGAGAGGCCCGCAATGACCCCGATCCTCCGCGCTTCCCTCCTTGCCGCCGCGCTGCTCCTCGCCGCGGCCCCCGCCGTCGCCGATCCGGCGCAGAACGGGGAGTGGCACCACGCCACCTCGCTGCTGGGCGCTCCCAAATATCCAGCCGGCTTCGCGCATTTCGACTACGTCAATGTCGATGCGCCCAAGGGCGGCCTCGTCCGCCTCGACGAGCAGGGCAGCTTCGATACGTTCAACCCGATCCTGCCCGAGGGCGAGCCGGCGACGGGCCTCGGCCTCGTCTACGAGACGCTGACCGAGACACCGCTCGACGACACCAATGCCTCCTATGGCCATGTCGCCGAGGCCTGGGCCTATCCGCCCGATATCTCATCGACCACCTTCCGCCTCAACGCGCGGGCAAAGTGGCAGGACGGCCAGCCGATCACCGCCGCCGACGTCATCTGGTCATTCGAGAAGCAGACGACGCTCAATCCGAATCTGCAGCAGTACTACCAAGACGTGAGCAAGGTGGAGGAGACGGCGCCGGGCGAGGTGACGTTCTTCTTTTCGACCACCAACAACCGCGAGCTGCCCACGATCCTCGGCCAGATGCTGGTACTGCCCAAGCACTGGTGGGAGGGCACCGACGCCAACGGCAAGCAGCGCGACATCGGCGCCTCGACGCTCGAGCTGCCGATGGGTTCGGGCCCGTACAAGATGAAGGAGTACGCTGCCGGCGCCTCGATCACCTATGAGCGCGACCCCAATTGGTGGGGGGCGGCGGAGCCGATCGGCATCGGCCAGTACAATTTCGACCTGATCCGCTTCGAATACTTCCGCGACCTCGATGTCGCCTTCGAAGGCTTCAAGGGCGACCAGTTCGACTGGTGGCTGGAGAACCGCGCCGCGCGCTGGGCCAATTCCTACGATTTCCCCGCTGCGCAGGACGGCAGGGTGATCAAGGAGCTGTTCCCCAATTCCTACATGGATTCGGGCGTGATGGTGGGCTTCATGCCCAATTTAAGGATCGACAAGTTCAAGGACGCGCGCGTGCGCCACGCGTTGCTGCTCGCCTTCGACTTCGAGAGTCTCAACAAAACCCTGTTCTACGATCAGTATGAGCGCGTCAGCTCCTACTTCTTCGGCCTGCCCTTCGCCAGCAAGGGGCTGCCGGCAGGACAGGAGCTCGAGATCCTCGAAGCGGTGAAGGACAAGGTGCCGCCCGAGGTGTTCACGTCAGAATATGTGAGCCCGGTCGCCGGCGATCCCGCCAAGCTGCGCGAGAATCTCCGGCAGGCGCTGGCCCTCCTCACCGAGGCGGGCTACACGCTCAACGGCAACCAGCTCGTCGATGCCGGCGGCACGCAGCTCAGCTTCGAGATTCTGCTCAACGGCCCGACCATCGAGCCGGTGGCGACGGCGTGGCAGACGAACCTGCGCTCCATCGGCATCGAGGCCAGCATCCGGCCGGTCGATTCGGCCGAGTACATCAACCGCGTCCGCTCGCGCGATTTCGAGATGATCTATTCGGGCTGGTCGCAGTCGATGTCGCCGGGCAACGAGCAGAACTTCTTCTTCGGCTCGGAAGCGGCGACCGACGAGAACAGCGCCAATTATGGCGGCATCGCCGACCCCGGCGTCGACGCGCTGATCGACCGCATCGTGTTCGCCAAGGACCGCGACGAGCTGCTGGCGGCAACCGCGGCGCTCGACCGCGTGCTGCTGTTCAACTACTTCGTCATTCCCAGCTACACGCTGCGCAACGAACGCGTCGCGCGCTGGGACCGTTTCAGCCACCCCGACAAGCTGCCCGAATTCTCGATCGGCTTCCCGCAGGTGTGGTGGTACGACGAGGCGAAAGCGGCAAAGACCGGGGTGGCGCAGTAGCGGTCAGAGCTTCGGGGCGAGACCGGATCTCGCCCCGACGCTCTGGGTGCGGATCGCCAGCTTACTCCGCCGCGATCTTGGTCCCGACCCGGGCCCATGCCGGCAACCACTCGTCGTGCACGGCCAGCAGATCGTCGACCAGCGCCCAGATCTGGTCGAGGTCGAGCTCGGCGCCGGTGTGGGGGTCCATCATTGCGGCGTGGTAGATGTGTTCGCGGTTCTCGGTCAGCAGTGCCTGGACCGTCAGTTCCTGCACGTTGATGTTGGTGCGGATCAGCGCGGTGAGCTGCGGCGGCAGCGCGCCGACATAGGTCGGCTGGATGCCGTTGTGATCGACGAGACACGGCACCTCCACGGCGCAGCCATCGGGCAGCGAGGTGATCAGCCCATCGTTGCGCACATTGCCGTAGATGACGCTCGGCTGGCCGGTCCAGCGCGAGTTCATGATCTCGGAGGCATACTCATGGCTCTCCCGGATCTCGACGGTGTTCGCGGTCTTGTAGCGCTCCGCCTCTTCCTTCCAGCGTGCGATCTGTTCGATGCAGCGCTTGGGATACTCATCGAGCGGGATCGAGAATTTCTCGATCAGGTCCTCGCGGCCTTCCTTGATGAACCACGGCACATACTCGGCAAAGTGCTCGCTGCTCTCGGTGACGAAGTAGCCGAGCCGCGTCAGCATCTCGTAGCGCACCGTGTTGTTCTGGCGGCTGTTCCAGTGGCTGGGCTTGGGCGCCTTGCCGCTGCGATAGGCGGCGACGAGGTCTGGGTAGAGATTGCGGTAGGTGCCGTCGGGCAGGCGCTGCTCGAAGTTGAGGTAGAACGCCATGTGGTTGATGCCGGCCGCGCGATAGCGCAGCGTCGCCGGATCGATCTCGAGGTCGCGCGCCAGCTCATAGGCGGTACCCTGCACCGAATGGCAAAGGCCGACCTGCCTGATGGTAGGGTACTTCGCGGCGATGGCCCAGGTGTTGATCGCCATCGGGTTGACATATTGCAGCATGATCGCCTCGGGACACACTGCGAGCATGTCCTCGCAGATGCTCCACAAATGCGGCACCGTGCGGATGCCGCGCATGATGCCGCCGATGCCGAGCGTATCGGCGATCGTCTGGCGCAGGCCGAACCTCTTGGGCACCTCGAAGTCGGTGATGGTGCAGGGGTCGTAGCCGCCGATCTGGAAGCAGACGACGACAAAGTCCGCGCCCTCCAGCGCACGGCGCTGGTCGGCGAAGGTCTCGATCGTCGCCTTGGTGCCCAGCGTCTGGACCAGCTTGCCGGCGATGACGGCGCTCTCCTCGAGCCGCTGCGGGTTGATGTCCATCAGCGCGATCCGCGCATCGGCCAATGCCGGCCGCTGCAGCACGTCACCGACGATGTTCTTCATGAACACGGTCGAGCCGGCGCCGATGAAGGTGATCTTGGGGTTGGGCATTGTCACTGGCGCCGCCGGCGCCCTCCTCGAAAAGCTGGCGCGAAGCTAGCTCCGCGGCCCGCCAAAACAAGCCGCTGGTCTAAAGCAATTCTTCCGGTTTCTAAAGTTCCCTGCATGCGGCAACGGCTGTCTGACAGTTTCCCGCGCGCCCTTTCAAATGACAGCCGTTTCGTCTTAAGTGCCGCCGCCAAGCGCGGAGGTACACTTTGGCCAAGCACAAGATCGCCGTCATCGGGGTGGGCAAGATCGCCGTCGACCAGCACCTGCCGGTGATCGACAAGAGCCGCGATTTCGAGGTCGCGGCCACGGTGTCGGGCCGCGGCGTGCAGCATCGCGACCTGCCGGTGTTCAAGACCGCCGCCGAGCTCTATACGGCGATGCCCGAGGTCAAGCTCGTCGCCATCTGTACGCCGCCCGGCGTGCGCCACGCCTATGTGCGCGAGGCGATCGATGCGGGCAAGCATGTGCTGATGGAAAAGCCGCCGACCCCGACCATCAGCGAGCTCGACGACCTCGTCGCCTACGCCAAGAAGAAGAAGCGAATCCTGTTCCAGACCTGGCACAGCCGCTACAACGAGGCGGTCGACGCCACGCGCAAAATCCTCAAGAAGAACGGCCTCCGCACGGCGCGCATCGACTGGCGCGAAAGCGTGCGCAAATGGCATCCAGGGCAGGACTGGGTGTGGGAGCCCGGCGGCTTCGGCGTGTGCGACCCCGGTATCAATGCCCTGTCGATCTTTACCAAGGTCGTACCCTTCCCCGTCTTTGTCGAAAAGGCGCACCTCAAATTTCCGGCCAACCGGCAGACGCCCGTCGATGTCGAGATCGTCTTCAAGTCGGGCGAAGCGCATCAGCCGCAGATGAGCGCCGGCTTCAACTGGCTCGAGGAGTCGGGCGAGATCTGGACCATCCGCTTCGAGACGCTCAAGGGCGACGAACTCAAGCTCGAAAAGGGCGGCACGGTGCTGCGCATCAACGGCAACGTGACCATCGAGAACCCGTCCGAGGAGTACGAGCAGATCTACGCGCACTTCGCCAAGCTGCTCAGGAAGGGCAAGTCCGAGGTCAGCGACGCTCCCCTGCGGCTCGTCGCCGACGCGTTCCTGCTCGGTGCGCGGGAGAATGTCGAGGAGTTCCATTGGTAGGCGCGGCGCTCCGCGCCTAACCAGGCCACACCCGCGGCGGCGGCCGCGCTAGTGACGTCCGCTCACCCCTCCAGCCACTTCACCTGCTCCCTGCTCAGCTCAATGCCCGTCGCCTCGATCGAGTTCTCGAGCTCGCCGATCGAGCGCGGGCCGATCAGCGGGACGACTTCGAGCGTGTGGTTGAGCACATAGGCGAGCGCTATCTGGATCGGTGTTTTACCGAGCTCGGCCGCGAGCTTCACGGCGCGATCGCGGCGCTTGAAGTTCCTGGGGCTGTACCAGGAGTTGACAATCTCCTCATTGTCGAACTTGTCGCGGCCGGCGGCGTCGGTGAAGAAGCCACGCGCCTGGCTCGACCAGGAGAACACCGGCATCTTCCGGCGCTTGAGCCAGGCCTTCCATTCGTCGTCGGAGGCGGCGACGCAACCGGCCCAGACCGGGTTCACCATCTCGGCCAGCGCGAAATTGTTGGACAGCGCATTGGGCGCCATCAGTCCGTGCTTGCCGGCATATTTGATGGCGGCGTCCATGCGGGCGCGGCTCCAGTTCGAACCGCCGAACGCGTCCTTGATGCGCCCGGCCTTCACCTCGGCATTGAGCGCGTCGACGAACTCGCCGACCGGCACCTCTTCGTTGTCGCGGTGCATGAAATAGATATCGACATGGTCGGTCTGCAGGCGGTCGAGCGACTCGCTCAACTGCCTGCCGATCTGGTCGGGGTAGTTGAGCGGCGTGTGGATGCCCTTACCGATCAGGATGTAAGAGTCGCGTTTCACGCCGCGGCTCTTCTGCCACTGACCGAAGAACTTCTCGCTGCGGCCCGCGCCATAGGCCCAAGCCGTGTCGAACAGATTGCCGCCGCGCTCGTAGAACGCATCGAGCAGGATGGAAGCGCCGCCGAAGCTGGGGAAGTACTCAAAGCCCATCGCGACTTTCGACGTCGGCTGGCTGATGCCGGTGATCTGCCGCTTGCCGAGCGCGCCGGCCCTGGGCGCCTTGAGCTTATCGCCGCGAATGGTGGTGCCGCCGCGCTTTGGCGCCTTCTCGATGTTGAATTCGAGCCCGGCGTCGGCGCGCCATTTGTCGAGCGTCCTGAGGTTGCCCAGCGTGTCGGCCCAGCTCATGCCCGGTGCATCGAACTGCTGCCGGCCGGCATGGATTGCGGCGGCCGCGGCGTCCGCCTCATAGGCATAGAGGGGCTTGCCCTTCTTGCCGCCATGGGTCTGCTTCTTCCCGTCGCGCAGGATCACGTCGAACGTGCCCGGCGAGCCGTCACGCGGACCGCTCACGAACCAGAAGTCCTTGACCTCGATGCGACCCAGCGTGCCGATGATGCGCAGCACATTGTCCTGCTGCACGGAAACCGAGCAACTGATCTCGGCGATGATCTCGTTGGGGAATTTCAGCACGGCCGAGGCCCATTCATCGGTGCCTTCGAGGCCGAGATGCGCCACGCCCAGCGTCTTGACCGGATCGAGGAAGGGCTTGCCCGCCGCCGCGCCGGCGATCAGGCGCGAGATCGAGGTGACGTAGCAACCCACATCGAGGATGCCGCCGCCGGCGAGGTCGTTCTTGTAGAGCCGGTGCTCGGGCATGAAGCCCGGCATGGCGAAGCCGAAGCTGGTCTTGATCAGGCGCACCTCGCCGATGACGCCCGACGTCACGACGTCGATCAGGAGCTGCGTCTGCGGATGGAGGCGGTACATGAAGGCCTCGCCCATGAAGGTGCCGGCCTTCTTCGCCGCGTCGAACATCGCTTCGGCCTGGAAGGCCGTAAGCCCCAGCGGCTTTTCGATCAGCGCATGCTTGCCGGCCTCCGCGGCCTTGATGCCCCATTCGGCGTGGCCGGGGTGGGGCGTTGCGATGTAGACAGCGTCCACCTCGGGGTCGGCGAGCAGCGCTTCGTAGCTGCCGTGAATGCGCGCGCCGGGGAAGTCGGTCTTGAGCGACGCCTTAGTGGGGTTGCGCGAGCCGATGGCGACCAGGTCGCCGCTGTCGGTGCCGTTGAGGCCGAGGAGGAACGCCTTGGCAATTCCGCCCGCGCCAATGATGCCCCAGCGGATGGGTTTGTTCTTGCTCGCCACTTGTCTGATGCCTCCCACGCCCGGACTCAGCCGGGGTAAATATTTACTAACGTGGATTAGTCCAAACGGCGAGGCCGCACAATCGCCGTACTGCGGCCGGCGCTCACAAATCCACCGCGCAGCGGAAACCTATCAGACCGGATCGGTTCAATCCGGCGCCGCATTGCAGCAGCTTCACCGAGCGCGAGGGCGGCATCGGCCCGCTCTCGACATACCAGTCGGAGGGCGCCGCCAGCGGCGCACAGCCGCCCTTGAGGATGTGAAAGCGCGAACGCCCGTCGACATGTTCGCTCTCGGTGAGGTTCCACACCAGCGGGTCCGACCGTTCGAGCAGCCCGCGCTCCGCCGCGATCTGCCATTCGTCCTCGGTCGGCAGCCGAAGGCCGGCCCACGCCGCATAGGCCCGCGCGTCGGCCAGCTCGACATAAGTCACCGGCCCCGTCACCGCGAGCGCAAAGCGCTCCGTGCGGGCCGGGCTGTAGCCGGTCTCGCGCAGGAAGCGATGGAAGTCTTCCGCCGTGACCTCATGCACCCCGATGGCGAAGCGCCGCGCCGGCACATGGCGCGTCATCGTCGCCATCGCATGCAGGCGCGGCGGCAGCGGCTTCCATTCGTCGACGAACGGCGCCTCGCCATAGAGGCCCGTCTCGCGCAGGCGGTGCGTCACCTCGAGATCGCCGCCGGGCCAATCCACCGCGACCATGCCGGCGGGGACGGCGGAATGACGCACGATGGGTGCGGGAATGCGGATCGCGGGGCGGGCGGCAAAGGTGGAGGCCAGGGCCCCCTCATCCGCCCTATCGGGCACCTTCTCCCCCAGGGGGAGACGGGCAGGCACCGCAATGCCTGGGTGTCGGCCGGATGAGGGGGCCTTTGCTACAGCAGCTATTGCGCCTGCGCGCAGCACACCCGAAGCCGGACCGCCGCTCACCAGGTCGACCAGCCCCTCGCCTTCGATCCAGGGACCGTCATAGTCACCACCGCGGTTGACCAATGTCCACAACGGCACACCGTCATGCACCCATTTGCTCGCGACGAGCTGCGGCGCGGCGGTCTGGGCCAGCGGCGTCCAGTCTTCGCTCGTGAACCATGGCGCACGCGAGCGATAGACCGCCGACATCGCCCGGAGCGTCGCCTTGTCGCGCGGCGACCAGCCGACCCAGACGCCGAACACCACCTCCCACACCAGCACGCCCGTGCCGTTGAGCCAGGCCGAGTGCAGCTCGTCGAGATGCTCATGGTTCCAGCGACGGATGTGGTGCAGCTCGTGCCGACGCTCGAGCCATTTGGTGCGCAACACACCGGGCGTCGCACTGTCAGCGAACCACTGGGCCCAGCTCATGGTCTGCGCCGCGACCCTGGGCAGCGGTACCTTGCTCTCCCCCTCGAGCGTCAGCGCCGGGTCGATCGCGTCGAGCGCAGCGCGCAGCGCGCCGCTTGCTTCTTTGGAGGAGTCGAGGAACACGCCGTCGACACCGAGCTTGCTGACGAGCCCGATCACCGTATCGATCGCCTCGGCGCCGCTGCCCGTCTCCCATGGATAGTAGCTCAGATAGACGCGCACGCCGCGCGCCTGGAACTGCGCCACGACCGCGGGCAGCTCCGCGACATCCTCGAAATAGGCGAAGTGGTTGCGCGCGTCGATGCCGAGGACTGGATAGGCGTTCCACAGAGTGATGCCGTCGAAGAGGCCAAAGTCGCGCTCCGCCGCGTCGAGATAGCGGTCGACGGTGAACACACCCCGCTCGTGGTCGTAGAGCAGCTCGTCCCACAGCCAGGCGACATTCATCACCCGCGCCGAGGGGTTCGTGCCGCGATAGCGCGCATCGTCATAGCCGACCTTGGCACGCGCCTCGCTGCGCCAGCGCGTCAGCGCCGCGCGCCAGGCCGGCCAGTCGGCGGGATCGTCGGGCACGGCGAAGATCTTGGCTTCGTCGAGCACGCTCAAATCGGCGTCCGGCGCGAGCGGCACAATTGTCGGCCGGTCGATGGGCCGCGGGACGTAGGGATTGAACCCGAGAGAGGGCATCAGAGACCGAGTATCCTGCGCGCCCGCACGATGATGGGGGCATCCACCATACGGCCATCCACGGTGAAGGCGCCCGCCCCGCCCCTGGCCGCTTCAACCACCCGCTCGGCCCAGGCAATTTCCTGCGCGCTCGGCGCGAACGCCGCGTTGAGCAGCGGCACCACCGTCGGGTGCACGCAGGTTGCGCCGTCGAAGCCATGTTCGCGGGCTTCGCGGCCGGCGGCCTCGATCGCCGGCAGATCGGCATAGTCGGCCACCGAGCGCAGCAGACCGAAGCTCAATTTGCCTTCGGCCTTGGCCGCATAGTGCACCAGCAGCTTGGGCGTGCGCAGCACCTCGGGCGTCGGCGTCGCGCCCAGCTCGGTCGCGAGGTCCTCGCTGCCCACCAGCAGGCCCATCACGCCGGGATGCCGCGCGTAGTCCCGCGCATCGAGCACCGCACCGGGGCTCTCGAGCATGGCGATAGCCGGCAGCGCGAAGCTACCGAGCTCGCTGATCTCCGCCTTGGCCAGCACCAGCCCCGTGGCTCCGGCGCGTGCCGCCGCTGCGGCATCGGCGCGTCGCCGCTCACCACTGTTGATGCGCACGAACACCTTGGCGCCGTTGCGCGACACGGCCGCGGCGGCGTCCGCCAAGGCATCTCGGGCCCGGTCCTTGTCGGCCTCGGGCACCGCATCCTCGAGGTCGAGGATGATCGCGTCCGCGCCGCGCTCGTGCGCCCTGGCGAGGAAGCGCTCCGCATGTGCGGGCACATAGAGCAGCGAGCGCAGTCTCACAGTCCGAGCTCCCTCAGGATTTCTGCATTGTGTTCACCCAGTGCCGGCGCCGGTCGCTGCCACACGCCCGGCGTGCTGCCCATGCGCGGCACGATGTTGTGCATCGGCAGCGCACCATAGTCGGCATCGTCGGCTTCGACGGTGACGCCGCGTTCGGTGAAATGCGGGTCGTCGGCTGCGTCGGCCGGCGAGAAGATCGGCCCGACGGTGGCGCCCGCCTCGCGCATGATCGCGAGCGCTTCGTCATGGTCGTGCTGGGCGAACCAGGCGCCCACGGCCTCGTCGACCAGTTCGCGATGCTTCACCCGCTGCTCATTGGTGGCAAAGCGCGGATCGGCAAGCATGTCGCTCCGCCCGATCAGCTCGAAGATGCGCCTGGCGACCTGCGGCGTCGAGCCGGAGACGGCAAGGTACTTGCCATCGCGGGCGCGATACACGTTGCGCGGGCTCGACGTGTTGGAGGCGCTGCCCGAGCGCATCTTGGTCTTGCCCGTCACGCGATAGAGCGCCGCTTCCGGGCCGAGCACCGAGACGATGGGCTCGAGCAGGCTGAGGTCAATCACCTGCCCCCTGCTGAGCCCCTTTTCGCGCGCCAGCAGCGCCATGCTCACGGCATTGGCGCCATAGACGCCGGCGATCATGTCGGCCAGCGCCAGCGGCGGCAGCACCGGCTCGCGATCGGGGAAGCCGTTGCGATGCGCAAAGCCGCTCATCCCCTCGACGATCGAACCGAAGCCCGGCAGGTGCGCATAGGGTCCGGTCTGGCCGAAGCCCGAGATGCGCACGATGATCAGATCGGGATTGTCGGCGAGCAGCGTCTCAGGCGCGAGGCCCATCTGCTCGAGCGTTCCCGGTCGGAAATTCTCGATGAACACGTCGGCCGTCCGGAGCAGCGCCTTCAGCGCCACCATGCCGGCGGCGTCGCGCAGGTTCAGCGCCAGCGACCGCTTGTTGCGGCCATAGACCTTCCAGAACAGCGCATGCCCCTCGTCCTTCCATTGCCTGAGCGGATCGCCCTCGGGCGGCTCGACCTTGATGACATCGGCGCCGAAATCGCCGAGCTGCAGGCTGAGCATATTACCGGCCACGAGCCGGCTGAGATCCACCACGCGAATACCGCGCAGCGGACCCTCAGACGTTGGATCGAAGTGGACAGCCTCAGGCAAAGTCCTCGATCTCCAGGCGGCCCACGCTCATCCGCCCCGCGCTCGCAATGCGCAGGCCGGCCATGCCGTAGCGATAGGCACCGTCGCTCGCCGACAGCAGCTCCTTGCCATCGACCGACAAAGTCAGCCGGTCGCCGATCGCCTTGAGCTCGACCTGATGATCGCGGCCCAACTCGAGCTTGAACGGCGCCGCGGCCAGCACGGTCGTGCCGTGATCCTGCTTGACGATCACCACCTGCCCGTCATGGAAGCCGCCCGCATAGAAGCGGCTCGTGCCCTGAACGCGTGCGCTCACGAGGTGCGAGCCGCCCGCCAGCGGCGTGAGTTCGGCGGCGACGCGCTGGTCGCGGAGGTAGGCATTGCCGGTCCACAGATCCGCGTCGCTCGCGGTGTGCACATGCAGCCGGCCGCCTTCCATCGTGAAGTAGCCGCGGTTCCAGGTGAAGCGCGTGACGCCGCCCCATTCGAGCTGTTCGAGCTTTGGGTCGATCGTCACCTTGCCCGGCCCGCTCACCTCGAAGTCGGCGAGGAACAGGCGGCCGAGGAATTTGAGCCGGCCGAAATACTCGATCGACACGCCGATTTCGTCGACCGCTTCGGCCGAACCATCGGGGATCGCGAACTCGTATTGCTGCCAGTCGTCCTTGGCGGGAATCTGCCAGGCGCCGACCTCCTCGATCGTGCCGCTCATGGCGCGACGCACATAGGGCACGACGCGCAGATTGCCGTCGCCGTTCCAGGGGTCGAGCTTGAGTTTGAACTTGACGATCTGGCCGTTGTCGGCCACCGGCGTGAACATCGGGCGGTAGCGCTCGTCGTTGAATTCGCTCTGGCGATACCAGGGCTTGTAGAACACGCGTCCACCCTGGCCGCGCTCGAGCCGGTCGAGCTGGATCTCGAGCGCGCCGCGCGAGGCTTCGGTATGCACCTCATCGGTGTGCCGCAGCAGGATGCGGTTGAGCCCTTCGGCGCGGAAGCCATGCGTCGAGCCCGGCGCGTCGAAGTCGAAGCGGAGGCCGCGGCGCTCGAAATCCTCGACCCAGAGCGGATCGGGTGCCTCGCCATTGAGCCGCTGGCCCAACACGGTCAGCTCGCGCGCGAAGGTCGGGATGTCGAGGATGTTGACCGTTCCCAGCACGCCCGAGGTCACGAGGAAATCGTTGATGGGCTTGCGATATTTGTCCCAGCCCGGCTGCAGGCCCTGGAAGGTGCCCACGATCGCCGCCGCGTTGCCGGCATTGCAGTCGGTGTCCCAGCCGGCCATCGTCGCGATCTCGGCGGTGCGCGGCAGGTCGCCCTTGCCGTAGAGGACGGCCATGATCAGCACGCCGGCATTGGGAATGATGTGGCAGACGCCCGGATAGCGGTCGTAACCGAAATCGGCGACCAGCATCTTCTGGCACGAACGCCAGTCGTCGGGGTGCGCCTTGTGATGAGCGATCACCGCCTTGGCGACGCGCGCATATTCGCTGTCGCCGGGAATGGTCGCCATCGCCGCGGCGACGATCTCGTCGATCGACGTGGCGACGAAGGCCTGCGCGATCGCCGCCGCCACCCAGCGCGCGCCATGCAGACCATTGCCGTCATGCGCGACGCTGGCGGCGCGCGCCGACATTTCGGCGGCACGCTTGGGATTGCCCGGGTTCAGCCAGCCCCAGCTATCGATGAAGATCTGACCGCCGATCTGTTCGGCGATGGCTGCGCCATTGGTCGCGATCGACCCGGACGCCGGCGCCGCAATACCGTTCCTCAGGTTGAGATAGGCGGTGTGCTCGGTCGAGCGGCCAAAGCCGCCCCACCAGTACATGCCGTGCTCCTCCGCCGCGTAGTTGAGCCAGGTCCGGCCCTCCTGCTCGGCGGTGAAGTCGAGGCCATAGTCGCGCAGCACGCGGATGAAATAGACCGGGCCGTTGGTGTCGTCGTCCGCCGCGAAATTCTTGAAGTCGTGGAGGTATTGCGTCACTTCGCCATAGGTCTTCTCGATCCGCTCGAGCGACCAGATTGTCGGCTCGACCGGAGCGCCCAGCCGCACGCCGATCGCCTTGGCGATGAAGCCTGCATAGATGCGCTCGTAGATATCCCGCGTGTTCACTTCGGTTCCTTCAATTGTGAGTCAGGCGACCTTGTCGGCCGCGATTGGAGAGAGCAGTTGCGTGCGGTCGCCCGCCACCTGCTGGGCCCGCCGCGCCGCCTGGACGAAGATGTCGTTGGCGGCATCGGCGAAGCGATCGGCTTCCGCCATCAGGTCGACGCGGTTGGCCCGGTCGAGCAGAGCGAGGTCGGCCGGATCGATCACCGCCGCGCCGTGCAGCACGCCCAGGATCGCGCCCGCCATCACGCCGATCGAGTCGGTGTCGCGGCCCGAATTGATGCCGTCTTCGACCGATTTGCGGAACACGCCGGAATTGACCACGGCAAAGCCGAGCGCCAGCGGCAGCTCCTCGATCGCATGCAGCCGGCTGGGCTGGTAGGCGTCGCTGGGCATGCCCGCCTTGTCGGGCGAGTGGTTCACATTGTCGCCCATGGGCGAGTAGGCGGCGATGATGTCGTGGAATACTGCCGTTACCTCGGCATGGTCGCTGCCCGCTGCCCTGAGCTTGCGCGCCGCCGACACGATGTCGACGATGGCCCGCCTTGTGCCGTCCTTGGCCACCGTGATCGTCGCTTCCACCACATCGTCGAGCGTCGTGCCCGGCACGAAGGCCGCGGCCACCGCCGCCGCCATCACGCCCGCCGCCTCGAGTCCGAAGCTCTGCTGGTGGCCGGCGGCGAAGGCGATCGCCTCATCATAGGCGGCGCGTGGATCGCAGGCATTCACCGCGCCGATGGGCGCGATGTACATCGCCGCGCCGCAGTTCACCATGTTGCCGATGCCGCCCTGGCGCGGATCGACGCCGGAGAGCTGGTGGCGCTGGTAGATCCACTTCTCGGGATAGAACAGTCTTTCGACCAGCAGCGCCTCGCGCTGCAGCTCGGGGATCCAGCGCGGCGTCCAGCCGATCTCGCGGACCATGCCATCCGCCATGTCCCACGCGTCGAGCGGCCGCCGCTCATTGGCGTAGATGTTCATCAACGCCAGCGTCATCAGCGTGTCGTCGGTGACGATGCCGTTGCCGCGCACGCGACCGTTTCGGGCCCCATCGGGCAAATCCATCTTGTGCCACCGCGTATCGAGCGAGGTGACACGGCCGTAGCGCGCCCGGATCTCCCCGGCCGAGAGTTTCTCGACCGGGGCACCGAGGGCGTCGCCAAGGGCGACGCCGTAGAGCAGCGCGCGGATCCGTCCCTTGAGGGACAGACCCTCGTCTGTCGTGGTCATTTAAGCACAGTCCTTGCGTAGTCGGTCAGGCGCTGGCCGCCGGCAGCGTTCCACTCGGCGACATAGGTGTCCCACTGGTCCATGCCGGCTTCGCCGGTGATGAACTTGGCCACCCAGGAACGATAGACGTTCTCGGCAGCGTCGACATCGGGCGCGTATTCGGCCGGCCACACGAAGCTGTTGTCCGGCTTGAACCACTTGCTGACGCTCGCCAGGAAGTCGAGCGAGGCCTGCGAGCGCCATTCGGTCGGCGGCACCCAGGTCGGCGCGTAGGAGAAGCGCGCATACCAGGTCGACATGTCCGGGTTGACGGTGATCGTGCCGTCGGCGGCCTTGGTGTAGTGCGTGCCTTCAAAGCCCATGCGGTCGACCACCTGGCCTTCGGGGCTGGCGAGAAAATCCATCACCTTCATGGCGGCAGCCTGCGTCTCGGGCGACGCCACCGACGAGATGGCCCAGCCGCGGCTCTCCTTGCTCACATCCACGGCCTGCAGGCCCTGGCCGCCCGGGCCCGAGGGCACCGGCAGCAGGGTCAGCGTGATGTCCTCGCCCGGATGGGCCGCGGCCATCTTGCCGCCATAGATGCCAACCGTCTCGGCGGAGGAGCCGAAGATCACGCCAGCCTTGCCGGTGTAGAACTTGTCTTCCTTCACGTCGAACTTGTTGGTGACGTACTCCTTGTCGAACAGGCCCTTGGCGGCAAGATCGGCGTAATAGGCGATCTTGGCCTTCTCCTGCTCGGTCACGCGCGCGGCGACCCACTGGCCCGACGCGTCCTTCATCCAGGTGCCGGTGACGCCGAAGGCCTGGTTGAAGATGTCGTCGAGTTCGTTGGTGTTCACATAGGCGGTGAGGCCCAGCGTGTTACCCGGGGTGCCGTCGCCGTCGAGATCGCCATCGTGGATCGCCTGGAACAGGGCGGTGTAGTCGTCGACGGTCTCGGGCTTCTTGCCGCCCAGCTTTTCGAGCCAGTCGGTGCGGATCACCGGCTGCGGCGCACGCGGCGGGAAGTCGTAGACCAGGTAGGGGTAGTTCTTCATGCGCTCGACGTTGTGGCCGTAGAGCTCGTTCTTGAGGAACTTGGTGCTGGCGATGAGCGGGTTGAGGTCGGCGAGGATGCCTTGCTCCACCATCTTCTGGTCGCCGCCCTGGAAGTAGATCAGGTCGGGGATATCGCCGCCCAGCAGCAGCGCGCTCAGCTTGTCGGCATAGGACGAGGCCGCGATCGGCACGATCTGCAGGTCGATATCGCTGCCGTCCATGGCTTTGACGCCGGCCTCGATGTTCTTGATGTAGGTCTCCGATGCCGGATCGTCCGGCACGAGGTCGCCGGCCACGATGCGCACCACGGTCGCCTGGGCCATCGCGCCGCCGACCATCACGGCCGTCATCGCGATAGCGGTCCCCGCCATCAGCAGGTGTCGTCTAAGCATGGAATGTCCTCCTGTTATGCTTGTTGGTTTGGTTGGTTGTGATTGAACTGGGGTGTCGGGTAGTCCGACGCCGACCCCATCCACCGGCGGCGGGCATGCCAAGTGCGCTCATCCCTTCACCGCTCCCGTCATGGTGCCCTTGGTGAAGTATTTGAGGATCAGCGGGTAGATCACGAGGATGGGCGCGATGGTCAGCAGGATCATGCCGGCCTTGAAGGCACGCAGGTCGATCTGGCTGGCATTGGTGTATTTGCCCATGTCCTCGAGGCCCACGATCGAGAGCTTGTCGCCCTCGACCACGAACTGCCGCAGCACGAGTTGCAGCGGCCATTTGTTCTGGTCGTTGAGATAGAGCAGCGGCCGGAAGAACTCGTTCCAGTGAAACACGATATAGAACAGCGCTATGGTCGCGATGGCGGGCTTGGCCAGCGGCAGCACCACCATGTAGAAGGTCTGGAACGGATTGGCGCCGTCGATGCGTGCCGCCTCGATCAGGTCTTCGGGGATCTCCTCGAAGAAGCGCACGAGGATGATCAGGTACCAGGCGTTCACCGCCTTATACATGATCACCGACCAGTAGGTGTCGAGCAGGCCGAACTGCTTGTTGAAGAAGTAGTCGGGCAGCATGCCCGGCTCGAACACGATCGTGACCAGCACCAGCACATAGACCGCGCGGCGACCCGGCAGGCCGGGACGCGACAGGCCCCACGCCATCAGCGTGGTCAGCGCAATGTTGATGACGACGCCCACCGCCGTGATCAGGATCGAGTTGAGCATGCCCTGCTGGACGCGCGGATGGTTGACGAGCACGGTCCACACATCGAGCGAGAAGCCTTCGGGGATGATGGTGAGCCCGCTCATCCCCGGCACGCGCGCATTGTCCGACAACGACACTGCAAGGAGGTTGAGGATGGGCTGCACGGTGACGACGACCATGGCGAGCAGCGTCGTCACGATGATCGCATACTCGATCCGCTCGAGCGGCGTCCGACCGATCGCCGCGCGGGTATGAACATACTCACCCTTGGCCGGCGCCATCGGCGCGATGGGTTCTTCGATGCTGGTCATGGCCGGCCTCGCGATGGTGCGTGTGGCCTCACCCTCATCAGGCTTCGCCGCCTCCTCCCATCGAGGGAGAAGGTGCCCAGCGGGCGGATAGGGGGGCGGCCGCTTGCGCCGAGCATACCCATCACCACACCCCCCGGCCTGTGAGCCGCTTGCTCACCAGATGCGCGACGATGATCAGGATGAAGCCGATGACGCCCTTGAACAGGCCGGCTGCGGTGCCCAGCGCATACTCGCCAGTCTGCAGGCCGATGCGGTAGACATAGGTGTCGATGATGTCGATCGTCGAGCGATTGACGTCGTTCTGCATGTTGAACACCTGGTCGAGCCCGGCGCTGAGGAACATGCCCATATTGAGGATGAACAGCGTGGCGATCGTCGGCGCGATACCGGGGATTGTGATGTGCCAGATCTTCTGCCAGCGATTGGCGCCGTCGATCTCGGCCGCTTCGTACAGCGACTGGTCGATGGCAATGATGGCGGCGAGGTACAGCAGGCTGTCCCAGCCGGCCGAGCGCCAGATTTCCGACAGCACCAGCACCCAGCGGATGGCGCCGGTATTGGTCATGTAGTTGACCGGTTGCAGGCCCACGGCGCGCGCGATGTCGTTGATCGCGCCCGAGGGCGAGAGCAGCGCGATGAAGATGCCCGAAATCACCACCCAGCTGAGGAAGTGCGGCAGGTAGACCGCCGACTGGATGGTCTTGCGCAGCGGCCCCGAGCGGACCTCGTTGAGCATCAGCGCCACGATGATCGGCACCGGGAAGATGAAGACCAGCTTCATCGTCGAGATGATGATGGTGTTCCAGACGACCTGGTAGAACACCGGCGAGGAGAACAGGAGCTGGAAATTCTTGAGCCCCACCCAGATGTTGGGCGGGATGATGCGCACCTGCTCGAACGCCATCTTGGCGTTCCAGATCGGCACGTAGTGCCAGATCACGAAGAAGATCACGCCCGGCAGCAGCATCGCCCAATAGGGCCACCATTGCCGGAAGCTGTGGGCGAAGTCGCCGCGCGCCCTGCGGCCGGCTGGCCCATTGCTGTGGGGAGCGAGCTCGGCCGTCATGGCGCCGGATCCTTGAGGGCGGCGCGTCGTGCCGGAATCGACGTGCCATTGGCCGGATTCGTGCTGACTTTCGCCGAGATTCGCGGGGATATCACTTGGCTTCTCCGCTCAAATCCGTTGCAATCCGGGAACGTTCCCGGGACGCTGCCGGCCGTGCCGAAGAGTGTCATGCCCGTCTCCTCATACCCGTTCGGACTGTCGGGAGCCGACAGCGGCGTCAGATAGATCGGCCAGCGAGCCGCGCTCGATCAACCGGCATGGGAGGTAGATGCGGCTGTGATCGGCGCGGCCCGCTATCTCGTCGACGAGACTCTCGACCGCGCGGCGGCCGAGGGCGCGCGCGGGCTTCTCGATGGTGGTGAGGCCGGGCCAGGAGAAGGCGCCGCCGGGAATGCCGTCAAAGCCCAGCACCGACACCTGCTCGGGGCAGTTCAGCCCCGCATCGCGCGCCGCCATCATGGCGCCGAGCGCCATCAGGTCGTTGGCGGCAAACACGCAGATATGCGGGCTTTTGTCCCTTTCGAGGATGCGCGTCATGGCGGCATGGCCACCCTCGACCGTGTATTCGCCGTCCTCGATGGGCAGGCTCGCCGGGTCGACATCGCGCTCGAGGCAATGGTCGTTGACGGCGCGCAGGAAGCGCGCCCGGGCAATGCGCCAGCGCGGCCCCAGCATCAGCCAGGGGCGCCGGTGGCCCATGGACAGCAGGTAATCGAGCCCCAGCCGCACCGCCTGGGTGATGTCCGAGCCGACGCTCGAGGTGTCCGGGAAGCGCTCGGCGCTCGAGCCGATCAGCACGAAGGGCAGGCCGAAGCGGTGCAGATCGTCGAAGCTGTCGGCGACCGGATTGATGATCACGCCCTCGACCCGCGCCTGGCGCAGCGCCTGCAGGTGCCGCGCCTCGCGGTCGTGGTCCCAGTCGGAGGAAAACACCAGCAGCGAGGCGCCGGCATCGGCGGCGCGATCCTGCGCGCCACGGGCCACTTCGGCCCAGAACGGGTTGGCGATATCAGGGATCACGAGGCCCAGCATGCCCGAGCGGCCCGAGCGCATGCCCACCGCCAGGTGGTTGCGCTCATAGCCGAGGGCGCGGGCCGCCGCGAGCACCTTGTCGCGCGTCGCCGGGCTGATTTCGGGAGCATTGGAGAGAGCTCGCGCCGCGGTGGATTTGCTCACCCCGGCGCGCTGCGCCACGTCGACGATTGTCTGCCTGCGGCTCCCCCGCACCATCTCCTCCCGGGACGGACTCTGGCGGTCCGCTCTCCATTTCCGGGAACGTTACCGGGAAATCCTGACCCTGGCAATCCCCCCACCCACCGGTCGAGGAAGACGACCGAGATGCCGACGGTCACGGCGATTGCCAGACGATCGGTCACACCCTGTGGGTGGGTGGCATCGAGGTGACCCGCCTGCCCGCTCCGGCTATTGTCGGCACAACTGAATCGGAGCGACCATGTCCCTCGAAATCATCCGCCAAGAGATGCGCGAAGCCCTCACCGCCGACGCGGCGGCGATCGACCGCCTGGTCGCTGCCGCCGGGCTCGACGACGGCGCGCGGCAGGCGATCACCGCCGACGCTGTGCGGCTCGTCGAAAAGGTGCGCGCAGGGCTCTCGACCGGCATGCTCGAGAGCTTCCTCAGCGAGTATTCGCTGTCGACCACCGAGGGCATCGCGCTGATGTGCCTCGCCGAAGCGCTGCTGCGCGTGCCCGACACGACGACCATGGACGACCTCATCGAGGACAAGATCGCCTCGGCCCGCTGGCTCGAGCATTTCGATGCGGCAAACCCGCTCCTGGTCAATGTCTCCACCCTCGCCCTCACCCTCACCGGCGAAGTGCTCAGGGATACCGGCGCGGGCGTTACCGGCATGGTGCGCAATTTCGTGCAGCGGCTGGGCGAGCCGGTGATCCGCGGCGCGGTGCTGCAGGCGATGAAAATCCTGGGCAGCCAGTTCGTGCTCGGCCGCACCATCGAGGAAGCGGCCAACACGGCGCGCAAGGCGGAGGCGCAGGGCTTCGCCTATTCCTACGACATGCTGGGCGAGGCGGCGCGCACCGAAGCGGACGCCAAGCGCTACCGCACGGCCTATGCCGAGGCGATCGCGGTGATCGCGGCGCGCTGCACCGCCGACAAGGTGCGCGACAATCCCGGCGTGTCGGTGAAGCTCTCGGCGCTCCATCCGCGCTACGAATTCGCCAAGCGCGGCCGCGTGATGAACGAACTGGTCGAGCGCGCGCTCGCCCTGGCCGTGATGGCGCGCGGCGCCAATATGGGCTTCAACATCGACGCCGAGGAAGCCGACCGGCTCGACCTGTCGCTCGACATCATCGAAGCCATCCTGTCCGACCCGCGCCTCGCCGGCTGGGACGGCTTCGGCGTGGTGGTGCAGGCCTATGGGCCGCGCGCCGGCTATGTGATCGACTGGGTGGCCGAGCTGGCCGAGCGGCTTGACCGCCGCGTGATGATCCGGCTCGTCAAGGGAGCCTATTGGGACGCCGAGATCAAGCGCGCGCAGGTGCTCGGCCTCGACGGCTTCCCCGTGTTCACGGCCAAGGCCGCGACCGACGTCAGCTACGTCGCCAATGCGCGCAAACTGCTCGAGAAGCGCAACCGCATCTACCCGCAGTTCGCGACGCATAATGCGCACACGGTTGCTACCGTGCTCTATCTCGCCAAGCAGCTCGGCGCGACCACCACGGAGTTCGAGTTCCAGCGGCTCCACGGCATGGGCGAACGCCTGCACCAGATCCTGGCGGACGAGCACGGCACTAAAACGCGAATCTATGCGCCGGTCGGCCGCCATGCCGACTTGCTGGCCTATCTCGTGCGGCGCCTGCTCGAGAACGGCGCCAACGGCTCGTTCGTCAACATGATCGCCGATCGCGACGTGCCCGCCGCGCAGGTGGCGCGCGATCCGTTCGAGAGTGTGCGCGAGCCCAGCCGCATCACCGGTCCCGACGATCTGTTCGCGCCGTCACGCCGCAACTCCCGCGGCTTCGACACCACCGATCCCCTGGCGATGGCCGAGCTCGACGAGACGCGTGCCGGCTTTGCCGACAGGCTGTGGTCGGCCGCCGCGGCCAACGCCGTGGAGGGCGACGCGGTCGAGTATTTCCGCATCGAGAGCCCCGCGACCGGCGAGCTTGTCGGCGAAGCCATCGGCGCCGGTCCTCAGACGATCGACGCCGTGCTCGCCGCGGCGACCGCGGCCGCACCCGACTGGGCGGCTCGCCCGGTGGCCGAGCGCGCCGCCATCCTGCGCCGCGCCGCCGAGCTCTACGAGGCCAATGCAGCCGAACTCTACGTGCTGTGCACGCGCGAGGCCGGCAAGGTGCTGAGCGACGCCGTGAGCGAGATCCGCGAAGCGACCGACTTCCTGCGCTACTATGCGGTCGAGGCCGAACGGCTGCGCGAAGGCGTGCCGCTTGGCGTCGTCACCTGCATTTCGCCGTGGAACTTCCCGCTGGCCATCTTCACCGGCCAGGTCGCTGCCGCGCTGGTGGCCGGCAATGCCGTGCTCGCCAAGCCGGCCGAGACGACGCCACTGATCGCCGCGCGCGCCGTCGAGCTGCTGCACGAAGCGGGCGTGCCCCGCGATGCGCTGCAGCTCGTCCCCGGCCGCGGCGGTACCGTGGGGGCGGCGCTCACCTCCGACCCGCGGGTCGGCGGCGTGGTGTTCACCGGCTCGCTTCCCACCGCCAAGGCGATCGACCGCGCCATGGCCGATAGGCTCGATGCGGCGGCGCCGCTGATCGCCGAGACCGGCGGTCTCAATGCGATGATCGTCGATTCGACGGCGCTGCCCGAGCAGGCGGTGCGCGACATCCTCGCCTCGGCCTTCCAGTCGGCCGGCCAGCGCTGCTCGGCCCTGCGCGTGCTCTATCTGCAGGAAGAGACCGCCGACAAGGTGCTCGACATGCTGCTGGGCGCCATGGACGAGCTCGCGGTGGGCGACCCGGCAGTGCTCGCCACCGATGTCGGCCCGGTGATCGACACGCGCGCCCGGGACAAGATCGACGCGCATATCGCGGCCCATGCCGCGCGCGGCGCGGTGCTGAAGCAACTGGCGACGCCGATCGGCGGCACCTTTGTCGGCCCCGCCGTGCTCAAGGTCGCCGGCATCGGCGAGCTCACCGAGGAAATCTTCGGGCCCGTACTGCATGTCGCGACGTTCAAGGCCAACCAGCTCGACAAGGTGATCGCCGACATCAACGCGGCGGGCTACGGCCTCACCTTCGGGCTCCACACGCGCATCGACGCCCGCGTCGAGCATGTGAGCCACCGCATCAAGGCGGGCAACATCTATGTCAACCGCAACCAGATCGGCGCGGTTGTCGGCTCGCAGCCTTTCGGCGGCGAGGGGCTGTCGGGCACCGGACCCAAGGCCGGCGGACCGCACTATCTGCCGCGGCTGTCACGGCCGCTCGAGCAGACACCACCATCGACCGCCAACAATGTGCTGTCGGGGCTGTCGGTCGGCTTCGCCATCGCTGCCGTCGACCAGGTGCGTGTCGGCTACGACAAGGCCACGGCTCGAACGCTCAAGCAGAAGATGCCGGGCCCAACCGGCGAGTCCAACGTGCTCGAGACGCATCCGCGCGGCATCGTGCTCTGCCTCGGCCCCGACGAGGAGTCGGCGCGACGACAGGCGCAGCTCGCGCTCGCCCATGGCAATGCCGTGCTCGTTGTCGCCTATGGCGGCCCGCGCATCGCCGAGGAGCTGGGCAAGGACGGTGCGGCGATCGGCGGCGTCGAACGGCGGCTGTCGCCGGCGGTGATCGAGGCCGGGCTCAACGTCGATGCGATCATGCATTTCGGTACGCCCGAAGCACTGCGGCCATGGCGGCAGGCGCTGGCGCGCCGCGACGGCCCGATCGTGCCGCTGATCGCCAGCGAGGCCGATGCCGGCCGGCTGATCCTCGAGCGCCACATCTGCATCGACACCACCGCCTCGGGCGGCAATGCCGAACTGCTGGCGGGGATTTCGGCGGGGACCTAGGAGGCGGCGAGAAGCTGACGGCTGTAGCCGTCGGCGACATCCCCCGCGCGCAACTGCTCGCGGGTCAGCGTCTCGACCGGCGCGGCATTGCGCATCACCATCAGCCGCTCGCACATATAGGAGATCACCGCGAGGTCGTGGCTGACCAGCACGAAGGTGAGGTTGAGCTCGCGGCGCAGGCGATTGAGCAGGTTGAGGATTTCGGCCTGGATCGACACATCGAGCGCCGATGTCGGCTCGTCGAGCAGCAGCACCCGCGGGCTGAGCGCGAGCGCCCGGGCGATGGCCACGCGCTGGCGCTGGCCGCCGCTCAGCTCGTGCGGATAGCGGAACTGGAAGTCGGCGGGGAGCCCGATGAGATCGAGCAGCTCGGCGGTGCGCCGCTGCACATTGGGAATGGCGTTGATCACCATCGGCTCGGCGATCTGGTGGCCGATGACATAGCGCGGATGGAGCGAGGCATAGGGGTCCTGGAACACCATCTGCACGACGCGGGCGAGCGTCTTGCGCGGCGTGCGGGCCGGGTCGAGATCGGCGACACGGATGGTGCCCGACCAGTTCCAGTTGAGCCCCATGATGGTGCGCAGGATCGTCGACTTGCCCGACCCGCTCTCGCCGACGAGCCCGAAGCTCTCGCCCTCGGCGACCGAGAAGGAGGCGTTGCGCACGGCAGTGGAGCTGCCGAAGGTGACGCTCAGGTCCTTGATTTCGATCATCATTGGCCGAGCTCCGCCCAGGACGCCTCGCGCTGCAGCACCGGCAGCGGCTCGAGCGAACGGTTGATCGAGGGAAGGCACGAGAGCAGGCCGCGCGTATAGGGATGCTGCGCCTCCTGCAGGCGATCGGCCTGCAGCGTTTCGACGATGCGGCCGGCATACATGACGATGACGCGGTCGCAGAATTTGCTCACGAGATTGAGGTCGTGGCTGATGAAGATGAGGCCCATGCCGCGGCGGGTCACCAGCTCGTCGAGGATCGACAGCACCTGCGTTCGCACGGAGACGTCGAGCGCCGAGGTCGGCTCGTCGGCGACCAGCAGGTCGGGCTCGCGCACCACCATCATGCCGATCATGACGCGCTGGCCCATGCCGCCGGACAGCTCGTGCGCATAGAGGCGCGCGACGCGCTCGGGCTCGCGGATGTGCACCGCCTCAAGCGTTTCGAGCGCCTTGCGACGGGCATCGCGGCCGCTCATGCGGCGGTTGCCGATGCGGATCGCCTCGACGATCTGGTCACCGATGCGCATCACCGGATTGAGCGAGAATTTGGGGTCCTGCAGGATCATGCCGAGGCGGCTGCCGCGCAGCGAGCGGCGCAGTCGCGGCGAGGCATCGCGCAGGTCGATATTGTCGAATTCGAGCCGGTCGGCGCTCATCCGCGCATAGGGCGGCAGCACGCCCAGGATCGAACGGCCGGTGAGGCTCTTGCCGGAGCCGCTCTCGCCGACGATGCCGAGCTTTTCGCGGCCGAGCGAGAACGAGACGCCGCGCACCGCATCGCGGAAGGTGCCCTCTTCGGTACGAAAGGCGACGTGCAGATTCTCCACATTGAGCAGATTCATCAATTGCGCTGCCTCAGATGCGGATCGAGCAGGTCGCGCAGGGCATCGCCGAGCAGATTGAAGCCGAGGCTGACGATGAAGATCGCGGCGCCGGGGATCGTCGCCACCCACCACTGATCGAAGATGAACTTGCGGCCGGTGGAGATCATCGCCCCCCATTCGGGCAGCGGCGGCTGTGCGCCGAGGCCGATGAAGCCAAGCCCTGCGGCGGTGAGGATGATGCCGGCCATGTCGAAGGTCATGCGCACGATCACCGAGCTCAGGCACATCGGGATGACGTGGAACACGATGATGCGGAACTCGCTGCCGCCGGCGAGGCGGATGGCGGCGACGTAGTCGGAATTGCGCACGATCAGCGCCTCGGCGCGCGCCAGCCGGGCATAGGGCGGCCAGGCGGTGAGGGTGATGGCGAGCGCGGCGTTGACGATGCCGGGACCGAGCGCGGCGACGAAGGCGAGCGCCAGCAGCAGCTTGGGCACGGCGAGGAACACGTCGGTGATGCGCATGAACACCGCATCGACCCAGCCGCCGACGGTGCCCGAAACGACGCCGATGAGGAGGCCGATGGGCGCCGAGCTGACGATGACCAGCCCGACGATCAGCAGGGTCAGGCGCGAGCCGTAGACGAGGCGCGAATAGATGTCGCGGCCGAGCTCGTCGGCGCCGAACCAGTATTCGGCGCTGGGCGCGGAGAGGCGCGCGGTGAGCGTGGGCAGGTACGGATCGTGCGTCGCGATCCACGGTGCGAAGGCCGCACAGAACAGCAGCAGCAGGACGATGAAGAGGCCGACCATGCCGAGCGGGTTGCGGGCGAAGCGCTTGGCAAAGCCGCGCAGTTCCTTGAGCTGAGCAGCGCGCAGCGCGTTGCGGGGCGCGGGAAGCGTGGTGTCGCTCATGAGGTTCTCCGGCGCGAGCGCGGATCGAGGATGCTGTAGAGCACGTCCGAAAGCATGTTGAGCAGGACGAAGACGACACCGACAAGCAGCGTGCCGCCGAGGACGGCGTTCATGTCGGCGGCGAACAGCGACGAATAGATGTAGTTGCCGATGCCGGGCCAGGAGAAGATCGTCTCGACCAGCACGGAGCCCTCGAGCAGCCCGCCATAGCTGAGCGCGATGACGGTGACGAGCGGGATCGCCGCATTGCCCAGCGCATGGCGCATCACCACGGTGAACTCGCTGGCGCCCTTGAGGCGCGCGGTGAGGACGTATTCGCGGCTGAGCTGGTCGAGCATCACCGAGCGCGTCATGCGCGAGATGTAGGCGAGGCTGTAGTAGCCGATGAGCGTCGCCGGCAGGATCATGTGGCTGACGGCGTTCCAGAACACGTCCCACTGGCCCTGCGTCGAGGCATCGATGAGGATGGAGCCGGTCCAGCGGGTGACGATGCCGGTGAAGAACACGTCGACCTGCCCCGGGCCCGCCACCCAGCCGAGCTTGTAGTAGAACACGAACAGACCCACGAGGCTGAGCCAGAAGATCGGCACCGAATAGCCGATCAGCCCGACGATGCGGAACAGATGGTCGGGCCATTTCTCGTGCCAGTAGGCGGACGCGACACCCATGGGGATGCCGAGCACGACGCCGATGATGAGGCCGATGGTCGCCAGCTCGAGCGTGGCGGGGAAGAACGCGAGGAGGTCGGTGATGACCGGCCGCGACGTCGAATAGGAAATGCCGAAATCGCCGCGCAGGATCTTGCCTACATATTCGGCGAACTGCTGCCAGATCGGCTTGTCGAGGCCGAGCTCGAGAAAGACGCGCTGGTAGACTTCGGGGGTTGCCTTTTCGCCCACGATGGCCAGCACCGGATCGATGGGCAGCACGCGGCCGATGAAGAAGGTGAGGGCGGCGAGGCCGAGGAGCGTGATCGCGACGGTCAGCAGCCAGGTGCCGAAATCGACCAGCAGTTGCAGTGGTCTGGGGAGTGTCGCGGTCACATTGCCTCTGGAGGTTAGGACCGGGAGCGCGCGCCCCCGGTCCCCTGATCTTACTGCTTCGTCACGGCGCCGTAACGGTCATCCGAGAAGGTGATGCCGAGCACCACGCCCTTGACGCTCGAGCGCATGGCAACCTTGCGGCTGTCCTGGAACATGTAGACGAAGGGCGAGCTGTCGGTGTGCAGCTTCTGCATATCCCAGTACATCTGCTTGCGCTTTTCGACGTCCTGCTCCTGCACGGCTGCGGCGACCATGTCCGAGATCTCACCCGAGTCCCAGCCGAAGCGGTCGGCGAGGTTGCCCTTGGTGCCGTCCGGATCGGAAGGATCGTGATTGCCGAAGGCCTTCGCGTTCGAGTGCGGATCGGGATAGTCCGGGCCCCACAGGCCGAACCAGATGTCGAGATCGTGCGAGCGGTAGCGATCGAGCCACGGGCCGCCATCGACGACCTGCAGATCGAGTTCCACACCGGCCTGCGCCGCGGTGGCCTGCACGGCCTGGGCGTAGTCCGGATAGGGCGGCACGTTCCACACGACGGTGGCGAGCTTGATCGGGGTCTGGACGCCGGACTCGGCGATCAGCTGCTTGGCCTTCTCGACATTGAGCGAGTAGGGGTTGTAGTCGACATTGCCGCCGAGGAAACCATCGGGGATCATGTTCTGGTGCACCTTGATGGTGCCCTTACCGATGGTGTCGGCGATGCCCTGGTAGTCGACCAGATACTTGATGGCTTCGACGACTTTCGGGTTGCTCAGCGCGGGGTTCCGCATGTTGAGGCCGAAGTAGTACATCGTCGACGACACACCCTCGAGCACCTGGATGTCGGCATTGCCGGAGATCGCGCCGATGTCGTCGGGCCCGAGCTTGTTGGCGATGTCGATGTCACCCTTTTCGAGCGCGAGACGCTGCGTGGCGCTTTCCGGCATGTGCTGCAGGAAGAGCCGCTCGACGCCCGGTGCCGTGCCCCAATAATTGGGATTGCGGGTCATCAGGATCGAGACCTTGGGGTCCCACTTGGTCAGGACATAGGGGCCCGAGCCAGCCGAGTTCTCGGACTTGAGCCAGGCGTTGCCGTAGTCGTTGGAACCGTCTTCGCGCTTGCCTTCGTGTTCCTTGACGACCTTGGAGTCGACGATGCCGCCCGTATAGGACGAGAGCACATAGAGCACGAAGCTAGGGGCGTATTTCTGGTCGACTTCGAAGCTCAGGGTCGTGTCGTCCACGGCCTTGATCTTGTCGTTCACATTGTCCTTGGTCAGGCCGAACTGATTGAGGATGAACGAGATACGGCTGTCGATCAGGATGACGCGGCGCAGCGAGTATTCGGCGTCCTGCGCGGTCACCGGATTGCCCGAGGCGAACTTGGCGGCAGGGTTCATCTTGAAGGTGAAGGTCTTGCCGTCATCCGACACCGACCAGCTTTCCGCCAGCACGCCGGTGATCTTGGTCGGATCGGCCGGGTCGAAGCTGACCAGCGGCTGATAGATCTGCTGGCTCGCCAGCACGCCGCCCACTTCCGACACTTCGGCCGGATCGAGCGTGATGATGTCGTCGATCGCATCGGCGATCACGAGCGTATTGGTCGGCGTCGCCGCGATGGCGCCGGTGGCGGTCATCACCGCGCCCAGTGCCACTGCAACGAGCGCTTTGTACAAACGCATGGCAGTCTCCCTTGTTGAGGTTGCAGGTTTCCGGCGGAGAACGCCGGTTGTCGTCGTCATCTCTCGCTGATCCCTTCAAAGGTGAAGATCAGCGCAGCGATGGGTAGAAGCGTATCGATCTGCGCGAGCGTCGCAGGGGTGAAGATGCCGGCATCGCCGAGCAGGGCGACGACACCGCGCGTCTCGCCGGCAATGACGATGGGAAAGCACGAGCAGGCGCCATAGCCCATGGCGACGAGACCGCCGGTCTCGGGAATGAAGGCGGCCATGCCGGCAACATCGTTGCCGATGACCGGGCGCCTCTCGCCCAGGATGCGGCGGTTCCAGGGATCGTCGCCCACCGGATCGACATTGCCGACCGGGAAGTCGATGGGGTTGGACGTGCCGATGCGGTGGCTCACCGTGCGGTCGGGCGCGACGGCGATGAAGGTGGCCGTGCGCACGCCCGGAACGGCGGTGAAGAGCGCGGACAGCTCTGCGAACAGGGCGGCCGGGCCGCTCGCGAGTGCGGCAGCCAGCCGGCTGGCGAGGGCGGGATCGAGCGGACTCATTCGGGGAACAACCTCATGGTGCCGACCCACAATTCGATCGCCGTCTCGCCGCCGACATTGGTGCCGCGATGCGGGCGACGGCTGTCGAAATGCAGCGTGTCCCCTGCCCTGAGCTCGTAGGTGGCCCCGTCCACTTCGTAGAGCATGAAACCGGCGACCAGATAGACGAAGTCCTCGCCCTCATGGCTCATCATGTCGGAGGCGTAGCCCGGCGGGACATGCGAGAGGCAGGCATTGAGCTTGGCGTCGGCGAAACCGCGCTCGAGGAATTCGTAGAATCGCGACGTGCCGTCGACCTTGAACGTCGGGCGCTGGCCGGCATGGCTCACAACCGAGTGCGAGCGCGCCGGCGCCCTCGACACGAACATGTCCACCGAGGCGTCGAGCGCCTTGGAGACATTGTAGAGCGAGGCCAGGGAGGGTGTCGAAATACCGCGTTCGATCTGGGAGATGAACCCGATGGTCAGCGATGCCTCGTCGGCCACCTGCTGCATCGTCTTGCCGATGGCCTTGCGGCGTGCCCGGAGGCGTGCGCCCAGGCTTTCACCCGACGTGACGAAACTCTCGGACATCTCGCGGATGTCATCAGCGTCCATGCTTGCCTGCGCCCCGACCTGCGGCCTTTAGTGACACTAAACATGTGCCGTGGGGAGTCAACGGGGCGCTTGCTGCGCCTCGTAAGCGATGGTGGCGAGGAGCGCGTCGCGAAGTTCTGTCGGCTCGGAGAAGCCAAGCTCCCGGCGGATGCGGGTGGTATCGAGCGTCAGGGGATAGCGCAGATCCGTGGCGTCGGCGCGCTCGTGCAGCAGCGCCTTGCGCGCGGCCGGTACGGTTTCGATTTCGAGCGGCGTGTTCAGCACCACCGCGAAACTCAGCAGCCATTCGATGGGCGTGCGCACGAAGTCCTGCCCGACATTGTAGATCCGTCCCGCACCACGCGGGTCGAGCGCGGCAAGCAGCATCGCCTCGGCAACATCGTCGACATAGCCGTAGGAATTGGGCCATTTGGCCGCCCGTTCGTCCATGTAGGCAAGACCGCCCGCCCTGGCCGCCTTGATGGCCCAAGCGAAACGATGCTGCGGGTCGCGCGGTCCGAAGATCATGGGCGCGCGGATGACGGTGGTGGCGAAACGGGCGTCGGCGCGGGCAGCCTCCTCGAGGACGATCTTGTCGTAGTCCTCGAACAATTCGGCGCTCACCCCCTTGGGCCGGTGCGGATTGCCGCGATAGGGATAGCGGAAGCCGCGGAGCGGATCGTCCTCCGTCGCCGGCTGCGGCTGGACAGCGGGCGATTCCTTGCGCAGCAGGCCGCCGTAATTGGCGTAGACGTCCACCGAGCTCAGCAGCATGTAGCGGCCGCCGATTTCGCCCATGGCGTCGAGAACGGCGCGGGTGTTGAGCATGCCGAGCGCATAGATATCGATGACGGTTTCGACCCGGTGCTTGCGCAGAACCGTCACGAGCGCATCGCGATCCATCCGGTCGGCGGCCTCGAAGACGGCCCCGCGCGGCAGGTCGACCGGGTGCTCACCGCGGGCGATGGCGATGGGCTGCAGGCCCCGCCGTACGGCGCGTTCGGCCACTGCGCGACCGATGAAGCCGGTGCCACCGATAATCGCTATTGTCACTTGGTCGTCTCCCAGAGCGGCTCGCTCTCCGGGTTTGCCCGCCGATTGTCAACAGCGGCGCGACGCTAGCGCTCGGAACCCACCGCCATCAGGGCGTTCAGCAGCACGAGGGCCGCCGCGATGATCACCAGGCTGGTCATTTGCCACTCCTCGTTCAATCGGGTGCGAACGCATGCCTGTCGGCCCGGTTCCGCCTCAGCCCGTTGTTTTTCGGCGCGGCGCGTTCGCAAGGTCGCGGTCGGCATTGCGCTCGCGCAGCTGCCGCTCGAGCGCACGGAACCAGTATTCCTGCTCGCGGCCAAAGGGTTTGCCGTCCTGCTCCCACAGGAAGTACGCCGTTTCCCGCACCGCCAGCTCAAAGGCGGGGTCGCTCCAGGGATCGTGTGGCGGCTGCTCGGCCATTCACCAGCTCCAGATTCGTCAGTCGCAACGAGAACGTCGCAGCCTGCCGTTCGTGTCAGGAGCCGTGAAGATTTGTGCCTAGGAGGCGAAATAGACCGGGTTGCTGAGGGCGCGACGGAAAGGCCGATCGGTGACATCGGCGTCGCGAAGCTGCCAGGGAAGGCTGGCTCCGCCGGTGGCGGCACGGAATTCGCCGATGAGTCGCTCCCGCGCGGCTTCAGCGACGATCTCGGCGCGAACGAAGCCGCGCGCACCGGAGGGTATCGCAATATCCTGGTGCCAGTTGTCGGAGCCGATGGCCATCGACGCGATCTCGCCGCCGGCATCGATCAGGACGACGCGGTCGCCGCCGGCGCCGCGGACTTCCACATGTGCCGCACGGGCCGTCCTTACCGTGGAGCCCATCGGCTGGCCGTCGACGGTCAGAATCAATGAGGGACCGCTGGGCGATTCGGTGACATAGCCGCGGCCGGACTGCATCGCCGCGAGGATCGCGTCCTCGGACAGCTCGTCGAGCCACAACACCGTCGTCGGACGGGCAAGAACCAGCGGCCCCTCTGGCAGCAGCCGGTCCGGCTGGTGGTAGTCCGATCCGCCGATAGCCGAGAGACGCATGCCGCTCGCAAGGCGCTGCTGGTAGCGATCGAGCGACACCCAGTTCCACGCCATCCAGGTCGATTGCCAGACCTCCTGGCAGTCCGCTTCGGGGAACTCGTAGTCCCACGGGATGGTCGGCTTGTCGTGATTGATCGAGAGCAGCCCGCCCTTCTCGTGCACCAGACGCGCCAGCGTGTGCGCATCGGCGGGCTGCGTCATGCGGAAGTCGATCCAGGCGTCGACGCCATAGACATTGGCGTGGCCGACGGCGGTGGTGATTTCCATGGCTCGCACGAAGACCAGGTCGGGCGTCGACGCCGGATGGAAGTAGCGGCGCTGCGTGATGGTGTTGTGGTCGGCGATGGCGAGGAAGTCGAGGCCGGCCTGCCTGGCCGCCTGATGCAGCAGCTCGGGCGAACCCTTGGCATCGGAATGAAAGGTGTGGCAGTGGAGATCGCCCTTGTACCAGCCGGGCGCGGAGCGCACCGGAAAGGTCCGCGCCGGCTGCGGTTCGAGCCTCCGCGGCGCGGCGTCGAGGGCGATGGTGACGGTCACGTCGGTGCCCGCTTCGGGTACCTTGTAGAGCCCAAGAATGACGTTCCAGCGGCCGGCGGGAATGTCGCCATGGATATAGCCGGGCGTCGCGTCGTCGGTGGCGATGAAGAAGCGGTCGCGGGCGCCACCGCTCCAGCCGCGGAAGCCCTCGGCCGTGGGGTAGCCGGTATCGCGCGGGTCGAACGCGCCCAGATCGATAACGCAGTCCTCGGCAGCGGGATAGGCGAGCGTCACATCGATGCGCGTCGTGCCGGCCGGGACATCGAACGGAACGTAGAAGTAGGGATTGGCCTGCTGGTCCGCACGCGTGACATGCGCGGTGACTGAGATGCTCACAGCGGCATCTCTCCGTCGGCCGGGATACGCGCGCCGGTGCTGTCGAACAGGTGGACGTGCTCGAGCGAGAAGCCGAGGGTTACGTCGGCGCCAAGCTCGATATGATCGTCGGTGAAGATCCGCGCGGTGACGCGCGAACCGTCGGCGCGTTCGATGGTGACGAGGCTTTCGGGCCCCATGTTCTCGTTGGCAAAAAGCTTGCCGGAGATCGCATTGGCGGCGCCGGGCGCGGCTACGGTCAAATGCTCGGGCCGGATACCGAGGGTCAGCGCCTTGCTCGCCTGCAACGCCGTCGCGACGCCCGAGGACATCGGCAGGCCGCCGAGGGCCAGGCCATCGGCCGACAGGAGCAGCTGACCATCGCCATGCGCCGCTTCGACCGGTACGAGGTTCATCGGCGGATTGCCGACGAAATTGGCGACGAAGGTCGTCGCGGGCCGGCGATAGATCTCGATGGGCGGCGCATATTGGACGATGCGGCCCTGATCCATCACGGCAATGCGCGTGGCGAGCGCCATCGCTTCGGCCTGGTCGTGCGTGACGTAGACGGCGGTCATGCCCATGTCGCGCTGCAGATGGTTGAGGAAGCCGCGCGCCTCGAGCCGGAGCTTGGCGTCGAGGTTGGAAAGCGGCTCGTCGAACAGATAGACGCGCGAGGGATAGACCAGCGCGCGGGCGAGCGAGGTGCGCTGCTGCTGGCCGCCCGAAATCTGGCTCGGCAGGCGGTTGAGCAGGGTGCCGATCTTGAGCACGTCGGCGACCTCGCGGGCGCGCCCGTGGCGTTTCTCGACGCTCTCGCCGCGCACCTTGAGCGGATAAGCGATGTTGTCGGCAAGATTCATGTGCGGGTAGAGCGCGTAGTCCTGGAACACCATCGAGATCTGGCGGTCCTTGGGATGGAGGCCGGTGACGTCCTGGTCGCCGATGAAGATCTTGCCCGAGGTAGGCGTCTCGAGCCCGGCGATCATGCGCAGGCTGGTGGTCTTGCCGCAGCCGGAGGGACCGAGCAGGCAGACGAACTCGCCGTCGCCGATGCTGAGGTCGACGCCGGCGACGGCGGTGAAACTGCCGAAGGTCTTGGTGACATTCTCGAAGACGACGGATGCCATCAGGCCTTAATCCCCCCGAAGAAGCGGAAGCCGAAGCGCCAGCTCACGAACAGATAGAGCAGGACGACCGGCAGCGAATAGATGAGTGCATAGGCGGCCAGCAGCGTGACGATGGGCGTGCCGGCTTCCGAGTAGAACGAGTAGATCGCGACCGAGGCCGGCATCTGTTCGCTCGAGCGCAACAGGATGAAGGGGATGAGGAAGCTGCCCCAGATATTGACGAAGGCCCACACCACGATGACGACGATGCCCGGCCGGATGACCGGCAGCGCGACGTCGAAGAACGCCTGCAGCGGCGAGGCGCCGGCCACCATCGCGCTCTCCTCGTAGCTTTTGGGAATGCCGTCGATGAAATCGCGCAGGATGAACATTGCGGTGGGCAGGAGGCCGCCGGCAAAGACGAGGATGACGGCGAGCTGCGTGTCGATGAGCCCCATCGCCGAGATGATGAGGAAGATGGGCACCATGGCCGCCGAGCCGGAGACGACCGACGAGAACAGCAGCAGCACATAGGTGACGGCGCTCTTGCCCGGGATGGTGGAGCGCGACAGGGCATAGGCCGCGAGGGTCGCCGCGGCGCCGATGAGGATGACCCCGCCGACACTCTGGATGAGGCTGTTGAACAGCGCGCGGACGGCGAAGCTGTTCTGGAAGACGGTGGCGAAATTGCTAAGCGTCCACGGATCAGGCAGCGCGAGGCCCATTTCAGCCCGCGCGTTGAACGGCGCGAAGATGAACCAGATCAACGGCAGGGCGAACAGCACGCCGAGCAGCGCAGCAAGCACGGAAAAGCCGATGCGCGACAGGAAGGCGCCGCCGCTCATGTCGCGGCCTCCTTCTCGGCCTTCGATTTGCGCCGACCGATGCTGAGATAGATCAGCGCGAGGACGAGGTTGATCAGCATGATGATGACGCCCACGGCCGCCCCCTTGCCGAACTCGAAGTCGCGGAACGCCACGCGGTAGTTGTAGATGGAGAGCAGTTCCGTCCGGTAGGCGGGGCCGCCATGGGTGAGGAGGAACGGCGTGAAGACGTTGAACGTCCACATGGTGATGAGAATGAGGTCGGTGACGACGTGGCCGCGGATCAGCGGCAGCGCGATGTCGCGGAATTTCTGCCAGCTCGAGGCGCCCGCGACGTCGGCGGCCTGGAAGTAGCTCGGCGGGATCGAGGCGAAGGCCGAGTTGAACAGCATCATCGAGAAGGCGGCGCCGCGCCAGGTGTTGAAGATGACGATGACCCAGAAGGGCTGCTGCAGCAGGAAATCGCCCGGCGGCAGGCCGAGGCCGCGCATGATCATGTTGAGCGTGCCGTTGTCGTAATCGAGGAAGGCGAACCAGGCAAAGCCGATCACCACCTCGGGCAGGATCCAGGCGCCGATGACCATGGCCTCGACGAAGCGCTTGAGGCCGGGTCGGATGGCCTGCATGAGCCAGGCGAGAAGGAGCCCGAGCAGTGCCTGCCCGACCAGCGCGGAGAGCAGCACGAACTCGGTTGTGATGATGAGGGACGACCCGAACTGGCCGCGCGTGAAGAACGTCGCCGGATCGAACAGGCGAACGTAGTTCTGGAGGCCGACGAATTCGGGATTGAGCGCCGTGCGACCGAGCAGCGTGCGGTTGGTGAAGGAGACGAAGATGACCCAGAAGAAGGGCAGCAGGATGAACAGCCCGACGAGGATCGCCCCGGGAGCGAGAAAGAGCGCAGCGACGCGACGGGAGAGGAGCGAGAACTGCTTCACGGGGAGCTTCCCAGGATGGGGCCCCTTCCGAGAACGGAAGGAGCCCCGGGGGGAGGATCAGAGCTTGCTGACGGTATTGTCCTCGCCAATGATGGCGATGACCGAGGTCTTGTACTGGGCCATGGCATCCTCGGGCGAGAGCTCGCCCGACACCACGCTCTCGGTCATGCGCTGAATTTCGGCGGAAACCTTGTTGTAGTTGGCGTCGTTCGGCCGTGCCGTGGTGAGCGGCAGCAGCGTCTGCGAGGTGGTGGTGAGGAACTCGGAGTTCGGAATCGCCACATCGTCGCGGGCGCGGATCGCCGGCTGGATCTTCTGGAACTCGTCGAGCATTTCGACCGAGTTCATGTAGGCGAGGAGGGCCCACGCCTCGGCCGGGTTCTTGGTCGCCGGGTTGAGCACGAAGCCCGTGCCGCCCGAGATGGTGACGAAGTCCTGGCCGCGCAGGCCCTTGCCCGGCTCCTGCGCCGGCATCTTGGCCCAGCCCACGACCTCGTCGCGGTTGGGGAGGCCAAATTCGGCATCCGGCCGCGTCACCGAACGCCAGAAATAGTCGCCCTCGACGAGGAGCGCCGTCTTGCCGTCACGGAAGTTGGCGAAGGACTGGTTGCGGCCGTCGGCGAGAAGCTGGGCGCGCTGGTCGCCCAGGCCCTCGTCCACATAGATTGTCTTGTAGAGGTTGAGCGTGTCGAGGATGCCCTGGCTCGAGACGATGAACTTGCCGTTCTCGTCGGTCACCTGCTCGCCGGTGCCCAGCAGCGCCATCCAGTAGCCCTGCATGGTGGTGGCTTCACCCATCGCCACGCCGGCGTTGAGCTGCAGCGGGAATTCGACGCCCGATGCCTTGAGCTTTCGGGCGGCGTCGAGAATTTCGGCCCAGTTGGCGGGTTGCCAATCGGCCGGCAGGCCGGCCTTTTCGAGCAGATCCTTGCGCGTGAAGATCATGCGCACGTCGGTGCCCTTGGCGATGCCATAGGGCTTGCCCTGGTAGCTGAGGAGGGCCTTGATGCCGTCGGAGATGTGCGACCAGCCTTCCCACGAATTGACCTCGGGGCCAGCCACTTCCTCGAGCGGCTTCAGCAGGCCGCCTTCAACGAAGCTCGGGACGAGGAAGCCGTCGAAGCCGGATACGTCCGAGCCGGCGCCGGTGGAGAAGTCGAGCGCGAGCTGCTGGGTGTATTGCTCGTCGGTGCCGCCGAACTCGTTGAGAGTGACGTTCACCTCCTTGCCTTCGGCCTTCATCTTCTCGGTGAAGGCGGGGATCAGCTTGGTCTTGATAAAGATCGCGTCGTTGCTGTTGGCGCCGCCTTCGACGCAGCGGCAGCTCACCGTCAGGTCGACGGCGAAAGCGGGCGTAACAAGCGTGGTGATAGTAGCAAGGCCGAGATACAGGGCCCGCAGACGATTGCTCATCGCAAAACTCCTCCCATGTGATGGCTCCGGATTTTCCCGGTCGCCGGCATTGGTCTTCCGCAAAGAAGACGACCGAGAATGAACACGTTTTCACTTCGCGTCAATCAGGACGCGACAAGAATCCCGGCGGGCGATTCTGACGCACGTGAACAATTCCACGGCTTTGCGACGCCCTCGTGACACTATCGGCTAGAACATCGACCCTGCGCCGCTTGACAGTGAGTGACCGCAGGGTCAGAGAATTGAACACGCTTTCAGCGAAATCGGAGCAGACGGTGGACAAGGACGGCCAGATGGCACGTGGGCGGGCAACCGCCGAAATGGTGGCACGCCAGGCCAACGTCTCCCGCGTGGCCGTGTCGCGCGCCTTCAACTCGCACACCTCGCTCAAGCCGGAAAAACGGGAGCTGATCCTTAGGATCGCACAGGAGCTCAACTATACCCCCGACCGCGCGGCGCGGGCTCTCGTCAGCGGCAGGACGCACCTGATCGGCGTTATCGTGCCCGACGTGTGCAGCTATTGGGAAAGCCAGGAGATCGACGCGCTGACCACCGCGCTCCAGAACGAAGGTTTCGCCACGCTGCTGTTCAAGACGCGCTCCGACTTCAGCATGGATGAGAAGCTGCTGGCCTATATGCGCGGCTTCAACCCCGACTCCGTCATCGCGTTCATGGAGAACGTCAGGCCCTCGACGCTGGTCCGGTTCCTCGACCGCGCGGTGCCGATCTACGTGCACTACCCCCATCCCGATGCGGAGGATGATGGCGAGGACGGCCCGCTCTACGATCGGCTCAATGTTCTGCAGCACGGGGGCATCGACCAGGCGGTGGCGCTGCTGCAGGGATACAACACGCGGCGCATCGTCTACCTCTCCGGCGCGGTGAAATCGCGCTCCAACGTCGCCCGCGAGAAGATGCTGCGAACGGTGATGGCTGCACGCGGGCTTCCCCCGCCCAGGGTGGTCATCGGCGACTATAGCTACGATACCGCCTATGCCGCGACCATCGACCTGTTCCGTGTCGGCGATGGCGCCGACGCGATCTTCGCCTCCAATGACGTCAGCGCGTTCGGGGTGATCGATGCGTTGCGCCATGAGCTGGGACTACGCGTGCCCGAGGACGTGAAGGTGGTGGGTTTCGACGATATCGCGCAGTCGCACTGGAAAAGCTACGACCTCACCACGGTGAAGTTCGACCTGAGCGAACGCGTGCGGGCGCTGGTGCGGCTGATCCTGCGCCGGCTCAACGAGCCCGACGCGCCGGCGCTGCAGGAGACGTTGCATACGAGTCTCGTCGTTCGGGGCACGGTGGGCTGACCCCGATGGCCGACAGGCGTATCCACCTGGTCTTCAAGACCCATCTCGATATCGGCTTCACCGATCACGCGGCGCGCGTGCGGCGGCAGTATCACGAGCAGTTCATTCCGCAGGCGATCGCGACGGGCGAGCATTTCTACGCCGAGAATCCGGAGCGTCCGGCCTTCATCTGGACGACGGGCGCCTGGCTGATCCACGACCATCTCGCGACGCAGGATGCGGACAAGGTCAGGCGGCTCGAACGCGCGGTCGAGCGCGGCCTGATCGCCTGGCATGCGCTGCCTTTCACCACGCACACCGAGCTGATGTCCCCTGCCCTGTTCCGCGCCGGGCTGAGCTACGGGCAGGAACTCGACAAGCGCTTCGGCCGAACCACCAGCGCCGCCAAGATGACTGACGTGCCCGGGCACACGCTGGGCATGGTGCCACCCATGGCACAGGCTGGAATCACATTCCTGCATCTGGGCGTCAACACGGCAAGCCCCGTACCCGACGTGCCGCCGATCTTCCGCTGGCGCGCGCCCGACGGCGCAGAGATCGTCGTGATGTATCAGGGTTCATACGGCGAGACGGATTTCCCCGCGGGCCCCGACACAGGACTGAGTTTCGCGCATACGAGCGACAATATCGGACCGCAAAGCGTGGCCCAGACGGTGGACGTGATGCGCGCGATGCAGCACGCGCACCCCGATGCCGAGATCGTCGCCTCGACGCTCGACGCGTTCGGGGCGCAGATGTGGGCACGGCGGGAGCAGTTTCCCGTGGTGACGCAGGAGATCGGCGACAGCTGGATCCACGGCACCGCGAGCGACCCGCACAAGCTGGCGCAGTTTCGCGCACTGCAGCGGCTCCATGACGGCTTCGACGAGCCGACACCGGAGCGGCGGGCCTTCGGCCGCGGGCTGACGCTGGTGGCCGAACATACCTGGGGCGTCGACATCAAGACCTATCTGCGCGACGAGACCGCGTGGGACCGCACCGATTTCGATGCCGCACGGGCGAACGACTACCGCTTCGCCTATGCCGAGCAATCGTGGACCGAACAGCGCGCATACATCGCCGCGGCGCTGGCGTCGCTTGCACCGGCGGATCGTGCGGCTGCCGCGGGTGCGTTGAGCGAGCTCGACGTTCCGGCAGCGAACGACGCCGCCGCCGGCACGGCCCTTCGCGACAATGGCTGGACGGCCGATCTCGACGCGGCGACCGGCGACATTGCGCAGCTCACGGCGCCGGACGGCACTGTCATTGCCGGCGTGGACGGTTCGCTGCTCGGCTACCGCCACGAAAGCTACGACTCGACGGAGCTGCAACGGCACCTCGACAGCTACCTCCAGCACCGCGCCGAATGGGCGGTGCTCGACCACGACAAGCCGGGGCTCGACAGGGCTCGCACGGCGGAGACAGCGGCGTTCGCACCGCTGCACAAGGGTGGCGGCATCGCCCAGATGCCGGATCGGGCGCAGGCCGAACTGGGCGCTCCCGCACGGGTGGAGCTTTCGATCCGCGGCCTCGACGCGCGGCGTGTCGAGATCAGGCTCGTGCTGCGCGACAAGCCGGCCAACCGCATGCCCGAGGCGGGCTTCCTGTCGCTGACGCCGGCGGGCGCCGCGGACTGGGCCCTGCGCAAGATGGGCCTGTGGAACGATGGCAAGAACATCGTTCGCCGCGGCGGCGGGCAGTTGCAGGCGGTCGAGGCGGTACGGGCCGGCGAGATCACCGTCACGCCGCTCGACAGCGCGCTCGTCGCGCCGGCGGGCGCACCGTTCATGCCGTTCCAGCCGGAAGAACCCGACTACGGCAGAGGCGTGCGCTTCAATCTCTACAACAACAAATGGGGCACCAATTTCCCCATGTGGTGGGAGGGCAGCATCGCCTTCCGCTTTGTGCTCGACCTCGGCGGCTAGTCGCCCAGCCGGCCATGCTCGTGCGTGCCGTCGGCGAGGATTTCGATCACGCGGCACTCGCCGACGTGACCATGCGCGCAATTGTCCGCCATCCGTTCGAGCTCGCGCTCCAGCGCGCGGAGGCGACTGATGCGCGCGCGCACTTCGAGCAGGCGATCACGGGCGATGGCGTCGGCGGCCGCGCAGGACTGCTGCGGATTGTCCTGCAGGGAGAGCAGCGTGCGGATGGCGTCGACGTCGAAGCCGAGCTCCCGCGCATGGCGGATGAAGGCGAGCCGCTTGAGCTCGTCGTCGCCATAGAGGCGCCGGTTGCTGCCGGTGCGCGGCGGCGCCGGAAGCAGGCCGATCTCCTCGTAGTAGCGGATGGTGGGCACCTTGACGCCGCTCTGTTCGGCGGCGCGCCCGATGGGAAATCCTGCGCTCATTGCTATTCTCCAGTGACTATAGATTAGGGCGCCCGCCCGCGAGGTGAAAGGGGCCGGGGGGCCCTCTCCGTCTCGTGATCGATTGGGCCTTGATCCTCCAGTGGCTAGAGGTTGTACGCCAGCGCTCAATTGAAGGAGCGACTCGAATGGCAGACCCCGTGATCGACACGAAATTCCGGGTGGACGGAATGGATTGCGCCGCCTGCGCGCAGAAGATCGACGCGGCGACGCGCCGGGTTTCGGGCGTTTCGGACGTAGAGGTGTCGGTGACCGCCGGGGTGATGAAGGTGACCCACGCGGCGCAGACCGATCTCGACGAGATCGTCCGGCGAGTCGACAGCGTGGGCTACCGCGCCGCGCCGCTGGCCAAGGCGGAGGTCCCTGTGGCAACCCCAAGCGCAGCGGGCGGACATGACCACGATCACGACCATGATCACGATCACGGCGGTGACCAGCAGGACAAGCTGGAGGGCCTGCACGGCCATGACCACGGCAGCGCGGATGGTCCGTGGTGGATGGCGCGCAAGGCACAATTGACGCTGCTGTGCGGCGCCGCCATCGCGGCGGCGTTTGTCCTCGTCCGCTTCTTCCCCGACTACCACCAGTGGATCTTCACGGCAGCGATGCTGGTGGGGCTGATCCCGATCGCGCGGCGGGCCTTCATGGGCGCCATCAACGGCGCGCCGTTCACGATCGAGACGCTGATGACGGTCGCGGCGGTGGGCGCGGTGTTCATCGGCGCCAGCGAGGAAGCGGCCGTCGTGGTGATCCTGTTTCTCGTGGGCGAACTGCTCGAAGGCATCGCCACCGGCCGAGCGCGCGCCAGCATCAAGGCGCTGGCGGATCTCGTGCCCAAGATGGCGCTGGTCGAAGCCAATGGCGCCACCACGGAGGTGCCGGCGGAGAGGCTGAGGGTCAACAGCATCATCCTCGTCCGGCCCGGCGACCGGATTGCGGCCGACGGCGTCATCGTGTCGGGCGAGAGCGCCGTGGACGAAGCCCCGGTCACCGGCGAGTCGATGCCCAAGCGCAAGGCCGAGGGCGACGAGGTCTATGCGGGCACGATCAACGCCGAAGGCGCGCTGCGCGTCCGGGTCACGGCCGCCGCCGCCGACAACACGATCGCCCGCATCGTCAAGCTGGTGGAAGAGGCGCAGGAATCGAAGGCGCCGACCGAGCGGTTCATCGAGAAATTCTCGCGCTACTACACGCCGGGCGTCATGATCGTTGCCGCCCTGATCGCGATCGTGCCGCCGCTGGTGGCCGGGCAGAGCTGGAGCGAGTGGGTCTACAAAGGCCTCGCTGTGCTGCTGATCGGCTGCCCGTGCGCGCTGGTGATCTCGACGCCCGCCGCCATCGCCGCGGCACTCTCGGCGGGGGCGCGGCGCGGCCTGTTGATGAAGGGCGGCGCGGTGCTCGAGGGCCTGGGCAAGGTCAACCAGGTGGCGCTCGACAAGACCGGCACGCTGACCGAGGGCAAGCCCAGGGTCACCGACGTCATCGGCGTCGCGCGCAGCGAGCACGACGTGCTGCGCCTCGCGGCGGCGCTCGAGATCGGCTCGAGCCATCCGCTCGCCACGGCGATCCTAGCGAAGGCCGCCGAGAAGGGCATCGCGGTCGAAGCGGCGCTGGCCGGCGGCGCGGTCGGGGGCAAGGGTGTCACCGGGCGCGTCGGCGAGGATCAGCTGTTCCTCGGCTCGCCGCGCGCGGCTGCCGAGAAGTTCAAGCTGCCGGCCGAGCTCGAGGCGCGGATCACCGCGCTCAATGACGAGGGCAAGACGGTGTCGGTGCTGCTGGTCAATCGCGCGGTGGCCGGTGCCATCGCCATGCGCGACGAACCGCGCGACGACGCGAGGGACGGCATCGCCGCGCTGAAGCGAATCGGCGCCGAGGTGGTGATGCTCACCGGTGACAACAAGCGCACCGCCTCCGCCATTGCCGCCGAGCTCGGCCTCGAACCGCGCGCCGAGCTGCTGCCCGAGGACAAGCAGAAGATCGTCGGCGAGCTGCGCGCGCAGGGCAAGGTCGTCGCCAAGGTCGGGGACGGCATCAACGATGCCCCCGCGCTCGCGGCGGCCGATGTCGGCATCGCGATGGGCGGCGGCACCGACGTGGCGCTCGAGACGGCGGACGCCGCCGTGCTGCATGGCCGCGTGATCGACATCGCCAACATGATCGTCCTGTCGCGGGCCACCACGAGCAACATCTGGCAGAACATCGCCATTTCGCTCGGCCTCAAGGGCTTCTTTCTCGTCACGACCGTGATGGGCGTGACGGGACTGTGGCCGGCCATCCTCGCCGACACGGGCGCGACCGTGCTGGTGACCGCCAATGCGATGCGCCTGCTGGCCTGGCGAGGCATCGAGAGATAGCGCCGCACAGATAGCAGCCGGACACAGCGACGACGCCCTTGCTGGAGGCGGCGCCGATGTCTAAGCAGGTGCTCATTCTCAGGGCGTCAATCCGGTTGGAGCGTGCGGCAGTGAAGGATGATCCGGCGCCGGGCAAGGTGACGATCGCCGACGTGGCGCGCCTTGCCGGCGTCTCCAAGGCCGTGGCGTCGCGGGCGCTTTCGCCCGAGCGCCGGCCGGTGTCCGACGAAAAGCGCGAGCGCGTGCTGGCGGCAGCGCGGCAGTTGGGCTTTCGCGTAAACCTGCTGGCGCAGAGCCTCACCACCAAGACGGTCAACCTGGTCGCGGTGGTGGTCAACCATATCCACGACCTCAGCGACCTCGACCTGTTCGACGAGCTGCTGGCGCAGACGCAGGCGGTGGGCAAGCAGGTGATCCTCATCCGCGTCGGTTCCGTCGCCAAGGTCGACGAGTTCCTGCGCCAGGGCGTCGCCTACCATGTCGACGCGGCGCTGGTGTTTTCCGATTTCGCCGATGCCGCGACGGTGCGGCAGATGTTCCGCACCGAGCAGGTGATCATGCTCAACGGGCGGCACGACAGGCTCTCTCCCGCCATCATCCCCGACGACGCGCAGGGGATCGACGAGGCGGTCGCGCATGCCGCCGGACGCGGGGCGAAGACAGCGGCGCTCGTTACGGGCCGCGCCACCTCGCTGGTCGAACAGGCGCGCGTCGCCGCTTACAAGGCGGCACTCAAGCGGCACGGCATCCGGCTGAGCAAATCGGTGCAGGGCGACTATTCGTATGCCAGCGGCCACGCCGCCGCCGGAGAGCTCGGCCCGTCGCTGCCCGATGCCGTGTTCTGCACCTCGGACGCCATGGCGATGGGCATTCTCGATGTGTATCGCGAAAAGTTCGCGCGCGGCGACGGCAAACGGTTCGCTCTCTACGGCTTCGACGATCTGTCGCTGCTCGATTTCGACGCTTATCCGATCGCCTCGATCGGCTACGACAAGTCGGTGTTCGTGCGCGAGATGGTGCGGATGATCGCTGAGCCCGGACATTTCCAGCCGGGCATGCCGCCCGTGCTGATCCCGACGCGGTTCATCGCGCGCAGCACCGCAGCCTGAGACGTTTCGGGGCCGCCCGAAGGCGACCCCGATTGATCAGCCCCTTACCAGATGGGGTTGAGGGCCGGCGGGTTGGCGGTTTCGCCCCACCACTTCTTGTAGTTGGCTTCGTAGGCGCCCGACTGGATGTAGTCGGACACGAACATGTCGAGCCAGCGGACGAACTCGATGTCGCCCTTGGCGACCGCGATGCCGATCGGATCGTTCGAGTAGAGGCCCGGCAGCGTCACCAGCGAGGGGTTCTGCGTGGCGAGGTAGTCGAGCAGCGACGAATCTTCGATCGCGGCGTCGACGCGCTTCTGCTGGAGCTGCAACACGCCATCGGGGGCGAACTGGTCGACGTAGACGAGCTCGGCGGTCGGGACGGCGTCCTTGATGAACGTCTCGCCGGTGGTGCCGCGACCGACAACGATCTTCTTGCCGGCGAGGCCTTCGAGCGAGGTGATGCCCGAATCCGCCTGCACGATCACGCGCAGACCGGCGCGGTTGTAGGGGATCGTGAAGTTGACCGACTCGGCCCGCTTGAGCGTCGCCGAGGTGTTGGCGACCACGATGTCGAGCTGGCCGGAGACCAGCATCGAGATGCGCGCGTCACCCGACACGTCGGTGAACTCGACGGGCAGGCCCAGCTTCTCGCCGATCATGGTGGCGACGTCGACGTCATAGCCGACCGGATTGTTCTGCGCATCGCGGAAGCCGATGGGCTCGCCGCCCAGCGACACGCCGATCCGCACCACGCCACGCGCACGGATGTCGTCGAGCATACCGGCGGTGGCCGGCAGGGCCGAGGCAGCGACGAGCGCCAGCGCGGCCAGGGTAGTCATGAGCTTCTTCATTGGGATGTTCCTCCGTTTGTCACGCCGTTCTCGCGGGCCGGAGCTCAGGTTCCGGCATCGAGCTTTCCCAGAGCCAGTAGCGAATCTCGCCCTCGCACTGGAAATTCACGACCTCATGGTTGCCCCTGGCATCGAGGGCGTGGATCACCACGCCGCCAAGGAAACCACCGGTCAACTCGTTCAGCTCATCGACGGCGAGCTTGATGGCATCGCCGAGCGAGTAGCCGAGTTTCATGGCGAGAACGATGGTGCGCGAGGTTGCGCAACGTATCGTCATCTCGCCGGTATGGGTGCAGGCCGCCGCGCCGTAGCGGCTGTCGGCATAGAACCCCGCTCCAGGAATCGGGCTGTCGCCGAGACGGCCGGGATACTTCCAGGCCCAGCCGGAGGTGGAGGTCGCCGCGTGTATCCCCCGCGCCGTGTCCGCCGAAAGCCACACGGTCGTGTCGCGGACGCGTTCGGGATCGGTGATGGTCTTGAGCAGCGGCGCGAGCGGCGTGTCGGGGAAGGCCGCCGCCTGCTCCGGCGTCATTTCCTTGACGAGCCGCTCCCACCAGACGCGCTTGCTGTCGGCCATAAGGACGTCGTCAACGGAGAAACCGGTTTCAGTCGCAAAGCGTCGCGCGCCCTCGCCGGTGAGCATTACATGCGGCAGCTGCTTCATGACCTCATGGGCGAGCTTCGCCACCGGCAGCGTGTTGGGGACGGCGCCGACGGCGCCGATCTGGCGCGTATTGCCGTCCATCACGCCGGCATCGCACTCCATGACGCCCAGCATGTTGGGCCAGCCGCCATAGCCGACGCTGCGCACCCTGGGTTCGGCCTCGACCTTGGTGATCCCCTCGACCATGGCGGTGAGGCTGTCGGCGCCGGACCTCAGCATCTCGACCGTGGTGGGGAAGCCGGGCCAGGCCTCGGCATTGGCAAGCAGCAGCATCAGTCTTTCCGCATCTTGGACAGGAACTGCGCGACGCGCGGCTGTGCGAGACCGCCATCGGGCGCGAAGAATTGCTCGGCCGGCAGGTCGACCAGCAGCTTCCCCTTCTCGAGGAAGACGATGCGGTCGGAAATCTGTCGGGCGAACTCGATTTCGTGGGTGACGAACAGCATCGTTGTCCCGTCGGTCGCGAGCTTGGCGAGGATCGCCAGGACCTCGGCCGTCATCTCGGGGTCGAGCGCCGACGTCACCTCGTCGAGCAGCAGGTAGCGCGGTTTCATCGCCAGCGCCCGGCAGATGCCGACACGCTGCCGCTGTCCACCCGAAAGCTGTGAGGGATAGGCATCGGCGCGGTCGCCGAGGCCGACAGAGGCGAGCAGCGCCCTGCCCTCTGCTTCCGCCTCGGCCTTTGGGCGCTTCAAGACCTCGACCGGCGCGAGCGTGATATTCTGCAGCGCCGTCATATGCGGGTAGAGATTGAACAGCTGGAACACGGTTCCGGAGCGCTTGCGCGCCTCGGCGAGGTCGCGCGGCTTGCTGACGTCGAAATCGTCGACGGTGATGCGGCCATCATTGAGCTTTTCGAGGCCGTTGATGCAGCGGATCAGCGTCGACTTGCCCGAGCCCGAGGAGCCGAGGATCGACACCACCTCGCCGGGACTGACGGTGAGGTTGACGCCGTCGAGGACGATGACGTCGCCAAAGGCCTTCTTGACGTTTTCGACTTTCAGCATGGACTAGAGGCCCCGGAAGGCGCTGTGGGCGCGCAGGCGTTTTTCGAGCGCCGAGCCGAGCATGGCGACGAGCTTGGCGGCGAGATAGTAGAGGATGCCCACGGCCGTCCACACGATGAAGGGCTTGAGGGTCCTGAGGTTGAGGTTGGCGCCGATCTTGGCGAGGTCCATCACGCCGATCACCGAGATCAGCGATGTCACCTGCAACTGGTTGACCAGCAGCGCCGTGAGCGGCCCGATGGAGAAGGCGGCGGCCTGTGGCGCGATCACATGGCGCAGCACCTGCCAGCGCGTGAGGCCGAAGACGCGGGCCGCTTCGATCTGGTCGCGGCCGATCGACTCGATGGCCGAGACGGCGATGACATAGACGAACGCCGCCGTGTTGGCCGACAGCGTGATGAGCGCGGCGGTGACCGGTGTCACGTTCATCTTGAGCAGGCCGGGGAAGCCGAAGAAGACCAGGAAGAGCTGCACCAGCACGGGCGAGTTCTTGAGGATTTCCGACACGAAGGTGATGAGCTGGGTGAGCACCGGCACGCGGTAGAAGCGAATGACGCCCCAGACGACGCCAATGAGCACGCCGAGCAGCGAGGTGGCGAGGAACAGGCCGATGGTGACGCCAAGGCCCTGCGTGAGCAGCCACAGGTCGAATGGGGTGAACTCGGTGTAGCGCATCAGTTCACCTCGGGCTGCATGTCGCGGTTGAGCCAGCGATGCAGCAGGCTGATCGCGATCGAGACAAGGTAGGTGAGTGCGGCATAGACGAGCAGCAGCACGACATAGACCTCGAACGGCCGGAACGTCTCTGACGTGACGATGCGGGCGTTGCCGGTCAGCTCGTTGAGCGTGATGGTCGAGAGGATGGAGCTCGTCAGGATCATGTTGATCAGCACCGAGCCGAGCGGCCGCACCGAAGTGCGCAGCGCGATGGGCAGCACGATGCGCGTGAAGATGACCCGGCGCGGCAGGCCGCTGACTTCCGCCGCTTCGATGATGCCGTTGTCGATGGCAAGGATGCCGGCGCGGATGGCGTCGGAGGCGTAGGCGCCGCCGGAGATGGAAAGGGCGATGACGCCGGTGGTGAAGGCATCGATGTAGATGCCGATCTCGGGCAGGCCGTAATAGAAGAAGAAGAGCTGGACGAGGAACGGGATGTTGCGGAAGAGGTCGACATAGGCGAAGGCCAGGCCACGTACCCAGGCCAGTTGCGAGGTACGCGCAATCGCCACCAGCATGCCCAGGATCACGCTGCCCACGAGCGCGACGGCGCAGACCTCGGCGGTCAGCAGGGCGCCTTCGGCGAGGAAGCCGACATAGGGCGCCAGAATTGTCAGGTCGATCTTCATCCGTCTCCCGCCGGGTGAAACCGGTTTCACTTTACGGTGTCTGGCCGGCTTGTCAACTGCCCGGATTCGGGCGTGGCCCTGCTAGGGGGCCGGCGTCGTGGGGATCGTGGCCGTGAGAATGGCGCCGGTTTCGGACTCGGTGATGAACAGTGTCCGGCCGTCCGGACCGTAGGTGGCATTGGTGGTGAGCAGCCCGCGGCAGGACCTGATCCGGTAGGTCGGCACGCCCAATGGATCGAACAGCCAGACCGAGCCGGTGCGGTTCTGGCAGACGGCCAGCCCACCCTCGTGGTCCACGGCAAGACCGTCCGGCCCGCTGAAGCCACCGCTGAAGCTCTGGAACACGCCCACCTTGATGATCCTGCCGTCGGCGCTGAGCGGCATGTGCCAGACCTGCTGGCCGAAGGTGACCGCGACGTAGAGGCGCGTCTCGTCGGGCGACAGCGCAATGCCGTTGGGACTGGGGACGTTGGACAAGAGGCGGTCGAGCGAGCCGTCGAGGTTGCGGCGAAACACGCGGCCGGTCGGATCGTTGAGATCGGTGTCGCCCTGGTCGGTGAAATAGAGATTGCCGCGGCTGTCGAACACCAGGTCGTTGGGGCCCTTGAAATCGGGGCCGAGCTGCGCGCGGGTCACCACCGGGCTGACGCTGCGCGTCGACAGATCGAGCCGGAGGATGCCGTTTTCGCGATCGGCGATGTAGATGTCGCCGTCGCCGCCCATGGCCAGGCCGTTCGGCACGCCGGCATAGTCGACGACGATGCTGACCTGCCTGGCGGGGTCCACCCGGAAAATCCGGCCGAAGGCGGAGTCGACGACGTAGAGATTGCCGGCGCTGTCGAACACCGGGCCCTCGAGGAACGAGTGCATGTCCGGCAGCCCGGCCGAGCGGAGCCATGGCGAGGAGCGCGGCGCGAGCCCGAGCGCGGCAACCACATCGACGAAGACTTCGCTCTCGAGCGGCTGCGGCGGAGGATAGAGCGACATTCGATCAGCCCTTTACGCTGCCCGACATCATACCCGACGACTGGAACTGCCGCGCGACATAATAGAGCGCGGTCGGTGGCAGCATGTAGATGACGCCCGAGGTCATCAGCAACGGCCAGGGCGCTGCGTCGTCGGCCATGAACTGGCCCAGCATCACGGGGATGGTGAAGCGCGACTCATCGGACAGCAGCAGGAACGCGTAGAGATACTCGTTCCACGACAGCATGAGGGCGAAGGCGCCCACGGCGACGATGGTGGGCAGCATCAGCGGCACATAGATGAGCGTGAACATCTGCAGCGGGCCGGCCCCGTCGATCCGGGCCGCGTCGTCGAGCTCGTCGGGCAGCGTATGCGCGTTCTGCTGCAGCACCCAGATCGCATAGGGCGTGGCGAAGGCCACGACGCACAGGACGAGCGCGAGCTGGTTGCCGAGCAGGCCATAGGTGCCCATCACCTGATAGAACGGAATGGCCAGGAAGGTCGCCGGCACGAAGTAGGCGACGAGCGCCAGGTAGGAGACGAGCGAGCCGAAGCGCGGCCGCAGCCGGCTGATGGCGAAGCTCGCCATCAGGCTGCAGGCGAGGACGATCGCCGTCGCGGCGACGGCGATGAGGGCACTGTTGCCGAGCTGCTGCCAGAACTGCGCCAGATAGTAGTCGGCCTGGGTGAGCACGGTGACGTAGTTGGCGAGCGTCGGATTGACCGGCCACAGATGGCCGGCAAAGCCCTCGCGCGGCGGCGTCAGCGAGAGCACCACCATGTGGTAGATGGGCAGCAGCGACCACACGACGATGACGAGGCCGAGAACGCCGAGCAGGACGTTTTCGTGGAGCCGTCTGGGGAGGGCCGTGCTGGCGTCGCTCATCGCTGCTCCCTCAAACGGCGGAGCAGCACGATGATCAGCGGCACGAGCACGGGCAGCGCCGACATCATGGTCACGATGCCGGCCTCGAAGTCGGCTTTGCGGAAAGCGTAGCGGATGCCCATCGTCGCGAGCGTATTGGTGCGCTCCATCGGCCCGCCGCCGGTCAGCAGATAGATGCTGTTGAAGTCGCCGAGCGACCAGATGGCCGAGAGCATGGTGCTGGTGAGGAAGACGCCTGCAATGGCGGGGAAGGTGACGTAGCGGAACTGCTGACTGGGCGAGGCGCCGTCGATCTTGGCCGCTTCGTAGAGGTCCTTGGGGATGCCCAGGCGCGCCGCCACGATGATCATCGTCCAGAACGGCAGGTATTTCCAGATGTGGACCGTGATGATCGAGAGCATGCCGTAGCTCGGCTGGGTCAGCCAGGCCGGTCCGTCGACATGGAACAGCTTGAAGATGAGGGTGTTGATCATCCCCCAATCGGAATTGAGCATCCAGCGGATGGAGAGGATCGAGGGGATGTGCGGCGCCACCCAGGGCAAGAGGAACAGCGCGCTGATGATGCGGACGCCGCGGCCGGGCAGCACGAAGAAGCTCGACAGGGCCAGCGCCAGCAGCATCTTCAACCCGACGCCGAAGACGATGAACACGAACGTGTTCTGCAGCGTCAGCAGGTAGATCGGGTCGGTGAGGACGCGCGGATAAGCGCTGAGGTCGGAGCCCAGATAGAGCGCGTAGGCGATCGGGTAGGCAATGAACAGCACGAAGACGAGCGCAAAGGGCAGGATGAAAAAGAGCGCCCACGCCTCTTCGAAGCTCAGGAGCTGACCCCGCCGGCGGAGATCCGCCGACGGGGCCAGAGCATTGTTGGTCGCAGGCGTCGTCATTCAGCCAGCAAGGCAGTCATGCGTTCGGCCAGCTCGTCGACGGCCTTGTCGGTTTCCCAGCCGTCGATGACGATGCGTCCCATCGCCTTCTGCCAGAGCTGCTCCTGCATCACCTTGGCATAGAGCCGGTTGTAGGTGTGCGGCAGCGGCGTGGTCGCCGACTCGGTGAACTGCTTGTACATCGCCGCGACATGCGGATCGGTGGACTGCGAGTAGAACGGATCGGCGAGCAGCTTGGGCATCACCGGCACCCAGCGGCCGCCATTGGCCTGCAGCATCGGCCCGATGGTTTCAGGCTTGAGCAGCAGCGCCAGGAACGACTTGGCGTTGTCGGGGTTGGGCGAGGCCTTGAACGACAGGATCTGCTTGACCGAGATGATGGTCGGCGTGGGCGCACCGTCGGCGCCATTCGGCCACGGCACGGTTCGCAGGGCGTTGGCATAGACGTCCGGATTGTCGGCCTTCTGCGACAGCGGGATGGAGAGAGTCGGGTTCATCGCGACGAGGTTCTTCCGGTTGAGGAAGGACGTGTTGTCGTCGGCGCCACCCCAGTTCACCGCGTCGGGCGGCACGCAGCCGGCCTTGATCGGCTTCACGTAGCTGTTGAGCGCGGCGATCACCTTCTCGCGCGTTTCGGGCTGCGAGATCTGCAGCGTGCCATCGGGCGCCACGACCTGCGCGCCGAAGGCGTTCAGGTAGATGTGCATGATGAGATAGGGATCGTTCGAGGTGGTCGAGCTGCCCTGCCCGATGCCGTAGACGCGCTCGCCCTTGTCGCGCAGCGCGGGCGCGACGGCGTCGCACCAGAAGTCCCAGAAGGGCTGCCAGTCCTTGGGCAGGTCGGCTTCGCCGAAGCCGGCCGTCTCCAGCATGTCCTTCCAGTAGTGGACATGCGGGGTCATCTGCACCCACGGCGCGGCATAATAGGCGCGCTGGCCGGTCGCGCCGTTGAGCAGGTAGACGGAATCGAGCGCGCCCTGCTGGAACTCGGCCTTGACCGGCTCGATGACGCTGGTCAGGTCCGCCAGCTGGTCCTCGAACGCCCAGGTGGGCGTGTAGGCGAGGTCGAAGCCGAAATCGAAGGTCAGGTCCGGCGGACTGCCGGCCTTGAGCGCGGTGAGCACTTTGGCTTCCGTGTCGCCGGTCGCGTAGAAGCTCAGTTCGGCGGTCTTGCCGGTTTCCTTCTCCCAGCGGGCGACGATGTCCTTGAGGGTGTTGTCCTCGACTTCAGTGGTGCCTTTGGTCCACCAGATCGTCAGATCGGCGGCCAACGCGCCCGTTGTCCCCACCAACATGACGGCGGTGGAGAGGATCAATCCTAGCCTGCGCATGCGTTGCACTCCCATTTGAACCCCGCGGGCTCCCGCCCACGCTGGGCAGGCCCGTCCCGTGCGCGCACACTAAACCGACATGTATACTTGTCAAACAAAATTAAGAATGTTGACATGTAGAGATCGGCACGCCCCGTATTCAGCACCCCGCAGGTCAAATGAAGATCACCGAAATCGAGACGATTCCGCTCCGACTCCCCGAGGTCAGGGAGATCGGCGACGGCTGCCAATCCGTGCTGATCATCCAGATCCGGACCGATGACGGGCTGGTGGGAACCGGCGAGGTCCATACCAATCCGCTGGTGAGCCAGGCGATCATTGATGCGCCGCTGTGCTCGGTGTCGGCCAATGGGTTGCGCAATCTGCTGATCGGCGAGGACCCGCGCGACATCGGCCGGCTGTGGGACAAGATGTACAGGCACACCGCCACCTATGGCCGGCGTGGCGCGCTGATGCATGCGATCAGCGGCATCGACATCGCGCTGTGGGACATACTGGGCCAGGCCGCGGGCCTGCCGGTGCACCGGCTGCTGGGAGGCGCGCGGCGCGCGCTGGTGAAGGCCTATGCGAGCGATCTCGCGCAGGACAGCCTCGGCGCGACGCTGGCGCAGGCGCGGAAGCACCGCGACGCCGGCTATCGGGCGATGAAGTTCGGCTGGGGCGCGCTCGGAGAGAATCCACGCAGCGATGCCAGGGCCGCGGCGTCCATCCGCGAAGCGGTCGGCGACGACATCGACATCATGTTCGATATCGGCGTCGCGATGCCGTTCAACGACGCGCTCTATCTGGGACGGGCGCTCGCCGAGTCCGGCGTGGCGTTCCTCGAGGAGCCGCTCGCGCCGGACGATCTGCGCGGCTTCGCCGCGCTGGTCGCCGCGTCGCCGACGCCGATCGCCACCGGCGAGAAGGAAACAACGCAGCACCCCTATCTCGACCTCATGGATCGGGGCGGCCTGCGCATCGTGCAGCCGGACGTCGCGCGGGTGGGCGGCATCTCGGAGATGCTGCGCATCATTGCGCATGCGGAAGCGCGCGGGGTGCAGATCATCCCGCACTGCTGGTCGACGGACATCCTCGTGGCGGCGACGCTGCACGTGCTCGCGATCCAGCGCGAGGCGCCTTATCTCGAATACAACGCGACACAGAACCCGCTTCGCACCGATCTGCTGGTCGAGCCGATCCGGCCGGTTGACGGCTTCGTCGCCATCCCCGACAAGCCCGGACTTGGGATAGAGCTCAACCTCGATACGCTCGAGCGCTATCGCTGGACGCCCTGAGCCCTCGCCTGTTGGAGCCGACCATGCAGATCGAAGCACGCCTCGCCGAACGGGGCATTACCCTGCCCAGCCTTACCGCGCCCAGCGGAAACTTCGTGCCCTACAAGCTCGCGGGGCCGTTCCTCTATCTGTCGGGCCAGGGACCGGCCGAGAACGGCGAGCGCCTGACGGGGATGGTGCCGACGGCGGTGTCGGTGGAAGAGGCGTACCGGCGGGCGCGGCTGACGGGACTGCAATTGCTGGCGGTGGCACAGGCGGCGCTGGGGACGCTGGACCGGGTCGAGGGCGTGGTGAAGCTGCTGGGCATGGTCTATGCGACGGCCGACTTCAAGCAGCACCCCGCCGTCATCAATGGCTGCTCGGACCTGTTCGTCGAGGTGTTCGGCGACGCCGGGCGCCACGCGCGGTCGGCGGTCGGGATGGGCTCCCTGCCCCACGGCATTTCGGTCGAGATCGAAGCGATCCTTCTGATCAAGCCGGCCTGATCAGGGCTCCTGGTTTCCCGACACCAGACGGATCCGCGCATTGTCGATGTGATGGCGCATGGCGGTGCGGGCGCTGTCGGGATTGCCTTCGGAAATGGCGAAGACGATGGCGGCGTGCTCGTCCTGCACGAGCCGCTGGCGCGACGCCTGTTTCTTGAGCGACAGGCCACGGGTCAGCCGCAGGCTCGCATCGAACAAAGTTGTCAGGTGACGCAGCGTTTCGAGGAACAGATCGTTATGGGCGGCCTGGGCGATGGCTTCGTGCAGGTCGATGTCCTCGCTGACGCCGACCTCGCCGGCGGTGATGACCGCCTCGAGCCGCTTGTTGCTGGCATTTATCCGGTTGAGGTCGCTCTCGGTCCGGCGCTGGGCGGCATGGAAGGCGGCCTCGCCCTCGACGGCGATGCGCAGCTCGAAAAAGCGCAGCACTTCGGCGACGGCGCCGGCCGGCGCGTGCTGGAAAAACTCCGCGCTCGGGCGGCGCTGCACATAGGTCCCTGACCCTTGCCGCGCAACGACCAGCCCGTCGACCTGAAGGCGGAACAGCGCCTCGCGCACGATCGGGCGCGACACGCCGAATGCGTCGGACAACTGATTCTCGGAGGGAAGCCGCGTTCCCTCGGCATATTCGCCCGAAACAATTCCCTGCAGCACCTGCTCATAAAGCTGGTCGGCAAGCCTAACTCGTTGAGCGGGGCGATATTTTTCGAGCACGCCAGGTCCCTTTGGCTGCAGGGCGCCGGCCTGGGTGCCGGCAATCTGGACCGCCTTCCGCCTCGTCACTTGACCACCTCTTGTTGCATATATATTAGACAATTATACAAGTTTGCGAGGGGACTATGAAGACGGCACCTGTCACATTCGCGCATCTGGCCGCCTCGGTCATAGCCGTGCCCCCGCTGGCACAGACCGCTGAGTTCGGTCTCGCGCGCGAGCAGAACATCGCGCTGATCGACCACCTGCAGGCGGCTGGCGTACGTTCCCTTATGTACGGTGGCAATGCGAATTTCTACAATATTCCGGTCAGCACCTATGCTGATACCCTGGAGTTTCTAGCCGAGAACACCGCCCCGGACTGCTGGGTGATCCCGGCGGTCGGTCCCGACTTCGGACGAATTGTCGACCAGGCCCCGGTTGTTCGCGATCTCAACTTCCCCATGGCGATGGCGCTGCCTGCCGCCAAGGGCAGCTACACCGACGCCGGCATGGCCACCGCCTTGCGGCATCTGTCCGACAAGCTGGCCGCACCGGTGCTGATGTATGCCAAGCACGATGGCTGCGTGGACCCCAAACTCGCCGGACAACTGGTCGAAGACGGCGTCGTCGCCTACGTCAAATATGCGGTGGTCCGGGCGGATGCGAAGGCCGACGACTTCCTGCGCGCCCTTATGGACGTGATGGACAAGCGGCGCATCATCAGCGGCATCGGCGAGCGGCCGGTCATCGACCACTTCACCACTTTCGGCCTGACAAGTTTTACATCTGGCTCGATCGCGGTGGCGCCGCGCCTGTCGATGGCGATCCTGCACGCGCTGCAGGCGGGCGACCTGAAGCGTGCCGCCGAGCTGCGCGAGACGTTCATCCCGCTCGAGGACTGCCGCGACACGTTCGGCCCGGCGCGCACGATCCACGATGCCGTCACCCTTGCCGGCGTCGCCGATATGGGTCCTGTTGCGCCGCTGCAGAGCAACCTCGTGGGCGAGCAGCGCCACCGCACCGCCGCCGCCGCCGCGGAGCTCTACGCACTCGAACGCGCAGCCTGAACGCCGGAGCCGAGCACATGGCCAGCTACGATCTGATCCTCAAGGGTGGGCACGTCATCGACCCCTCGCAGGGGATCGATGCACCGATGGACGTGGCGTTCAGCGGAGGCAAGGTCGCGGCCATTGCGCCGGCGATCAGCGACAGCGACGCGCCGCAGACGCGCGACGTGTCGGGCAAGTATGTCGTGCCGGGGCTGATCGATCTCCACACGCACGTCTACTGGGGGGGCACCTTCCTCGGGGTCGATCCCAATGTGGTGGCGCGCCGCTCGGGCATGACCACGGCCGTCGATGCGGGAAGCTGCGGCGCCAACAATATCGGCGGGCTGCTCCGCCATGTCGCGCCACTATCCGCGCCGCGCATCCTCGCCTTCCTCAACCTCAGCGTCGTCGGCATCTTCGCCGATGCCGGCCGGCTGACGATCGGCGAAGCGGAAGATCTGCGACTGCTCGACATCAAGCACTGCGTCGATGCCGCCAAGGCCAATGCCGGGGCCGTCGTCGGCGTCAAGGTACGCGTGGGCGCGTCGAGCACGGCGCATCTGGGCGCCATGCCGCTCCACATGGGCATTCGCGCCGCCGAGCTCGCCGGCGACCTGCCGGTCATGGCGCATATCGGCGCCGGCATGCCGCCGCGGATCGAGGACATCGTCGACCCGCTCCGGCGGGGCGATGTGCTGACGCATTTCTGTACCCCCAAATCGAACTCGCCGCTGACCAGCGCGGGCGCGATCCGCGACTGCATGCTCGCGGCGCGCGAACGCGGCGTGATCATGGATATCGGCCATGGCAGCGGCTCGTTCGGCTTCAAGGTGGCCGAGAAGATGCTGGCGGACGGCTTCCTGCCAGACGTCATCTCGAGCGACGTGCACGCCCAGTGCATCGATGGCCCGGCCTATGACGTGCTCGAGACGATGTCCAAGCTCCTGGTGATGGGGCTGCCGCTGGTCGAGGTGATCCGCGCCGCGACCCACACGCCGGCCGTCGTCTGCCGCCACCCGGAACTGGGCAACCTTGCCGTGGGCAGCGCCGGCGATGCGACCATTCTCGATATCCGCAAGGGGCCCGCCGAATTCACCGACAGCATCGGCGGCAAGCTCATGGGCGATCGCCGCTTCGTGGCCGAGGGCGTGGTGCTGCGCGGGGCCTGGTGGGCCGACGGGCCACAGCCTGCCTGAGCGGCAGGTCGCAAACGAGGGAGCCGGTGCGATGACGCAGGTGACGGCAACGGTCGACTTCAATGCTCCCGGCAAGCAGGTGGGCTGGCTGCGCGTGCCCCATTCGGTGACCCGCAGCGCCTATGGCGTGATCCCTGTTCCCATTGCGGTGCTGAACAACGGGCCGGGCCCCGGGATCATGCTGGTCGCCGGCACGCATGGCGACGAATATGAGGGCCAGGTGGTCCTGACGCGGCTTGTCCGCGAGATGCGCGCCGAGGATATCAGCGGCCGCCTCATCATCCTGCCCTCGCTCAACACGCCGGCCGCGATGGCGGGGCTGCGCACCAGCCCGCTGGACGACGGCAATCTCAACCGGGCCTTCCCCGGCGATCCGGATGGCGGCCCGACCGCAAAGATCGCCCACTATGTGCACAACCATCTGGTGCCCCTGGTCGACGTGGTGGCCGACTTCCACGGCGGCGGCTCGAGCCTCGCCTATCGCCCGCATGCCAGCACGCATTTCGCCGCCGATGCCGCGCCGGAGCTGAAGCAGCGCAGCCTCGATGCCGTGAAGGCGCTCGGGCTCAGGCATGTGATGATCTTCGAGCTGCCCGCCTCGTCGGGCGCTGGCATGTCGACCGCCACACGCCAGCACGGCAAGATCTATCTCAATGGCGAATATGGCGGCACGGGTTCGCTGACCCAGGACGGGATCGGCCTTGTCGAGGGCGCCGTGCACCGGCTGCTCGCCTTCTTCGGCGCGACCGATGCGACGCTCCCCGCCCTGCCCCCGCCGCAGGCGCTGCGCATCTTCGGCCCAAGCGCCTATGTCTACGCGCCCGACGCCGGCGTGTTCGTGCCCGCGAGGCGGCTGAGCGACAGCGTGGCCGCAGGCGACATCTGCGGCGAACTGATCTTTCCCGAGAATCCCGACCGCGCGCCCATCGTGCTGCGCTTCGAGGGCGCCGGCGACGTGGTGTGCCAGCGTCATCCGGCGCGCGTCGAACGCGGCGACTGCGTCGCGCATCTGGCCCGCCCGGTCGACGGCTGACCGTTTCTCCTCCGCCGACGCAAACCGGGCGGCCCATCGTGGGCCGCCCGGTGCAGTTTCAGGCGCAGTGGGCTGGTGTCAGGCCGCCTCGCCATGGCGCTGGAACACTTCCAGCATGGCGTTCTGCGCGTTCTCGGCGGCGCGCGCCGGCTCGATGCCCTTGACCAGCATGCCCTGCACGGCCTCGACGATGAGGCTGCGATTGACGATCTCGCTGAGCGCGGGAGACGGCCGGCCCGGGAAGACGATCGAGCGTCCCTCGGTCACCGCCTTGCGCAGGCCGTTGTACGCCGGATGCTCGCCCCAGAACGGGTCCTCGAGCTGCGCCGGATAGATCGGCAAATAGCGGCCGCCGGCACCGACGACGAACTTGGAGTAGTTGTCGGGCTGCATGAAGTGGCGGACGAGGCCCATCGCCAGTTCCGGATTCGGCGCCGCTTTGAACACGCCGTAGTAGTTGGTGTAGGCGGTGATGTGACGGCCGGCGGGTCCGCCGGGCGGCAGCTCGAGAGTGGTGGCGTCGAGGAACTCGTTCTTGTCGACGATCATGCTCGAATAGATGCTCGTCTCGTTGAGGGCGTAGGCCACCTGCCCCGACATGAAGGCTTTGTTGTTGCCCGAATTGTCCCAGCTCACGGTCCCCTTGGGGATGATGCTGAACTCGTTGTACATCTGGTTGATGAGCGTGAACGCGGCGATGGTGGCATCGCTCTGGATCGACGGCCGGTTCTGCGCGTCGACGAGGCTGCCGCCATAGGCGGCCACCACCGACATCACATCGCCAAGGCTGTCCGACGGAGTGAGGCCCAGCGCCATGCCGTAGGCGTAGAAGGGCGGCTGCGAGATCTTGCGAGCCGCCTCGATGAACCCCTCCCAGGTGTCGGGCAGCGCGTCGTATCCGGCTTCGCGGAACTTATCGAGGCGCACATGTGCCGCCGCCGGGCTGATGCCCATGGGCACTGCACGCGTCGCGCCGTCGAACACCGTTTGTGGAAGGACGTTCTCGTTGATGCCGCCCTTCTGGGTTTTCATCTCGTCGACGATCGAGGTCACGTCGAGCAGATGTCCGCCGGAGCCCCACGAGGTGAGGTCCGCGTCGTTGACGCGGGTTACATCCGGGGGTGCGCCGATCTCGAGCGCCGCGGCCATGCGCTTGGCGATTTCGCCGCCCGGGATCTTCTCGATCTGCACATCGCTCTCGCTGAGGCCCTGCGCCTTGGCGTATTCGAGCGTCTGGGCGATCAGCAGGTCGTCGGCGGCCTGGTTGAAGTTCGGCTGCAGCCAGAAGACGAGCTTGGCGTCGCGGGCGAAGGCCCGGCGCGTCAGCACGAAGGGAGCGGCAAGGCCGACGGCGGTCGCGAGGCCAAGTTTGCCGAAGTCACGTCTGGTATAGGACTTGGTTGTCATTTGTACCCTCTCGGTTTCGATGGACTAAGGAACGTCTTCATCCCTTGACTGCCCCGAGCGTGAGCCCGGAGATCAGGAAGCGCTGGAACACGAAGTAGACGATCAGCGGCGGCAGCGTGCTGATCAGCGTCGACGCCATCATCGGGCCCCAGAAGAAGACGTCGGCGACGACGAAGTCGGGAATGCCGGTGGGGATGGTGCGCACATTGGCGTCGGTGACGAGCACCGAGGCGTAGATGAACTCGTTCCACGACAGGGTGAACGAGAAGAACGCAACGATCGCCAGTGCGGGCAGCGTGAGCGGCAGCACGATGCGCCACAGCACGCCGAGCCGGCTGCAGCCGTCGATCATGGCGCTTTCCTCGAGCTCGACGGGGATCGAGATGAAGTAGCCCATCAGCAGCCAGGTGCAGAACGGCACGGTGAAGCCCAGATAGGAGAGCACCAGCCCTTCCATGGTGTTCTGCAGGCCCACATTGCGCACGATGATCAGCAGCGGGATGAACAGCAGCGAACTGGGCATGAGGTAGGTGTAGACCAGCCCTTGGGCGAGGACGCGCCGGCCGCGGAACCGCAGGCGCGTGAGGGCGTAGGCGCCGAGGGCGGAGATCACCAGCGACAGGACCACGGTCGCCAGCGCGACGATCACGCTGTTGCGGAAGTAGATGGGGAAGTTCGTCTCGGCAAAGAGCGTGGTGTAGTTGTCGAAGGTCAGCGCCTTTGGCCACAGCGTCGCCGCCGCGCCGTAGATCTCGGTGTTGCTCTTGAGCGAGGTGGCGACCATCCAATAGAGCGGCGCCACCGTCCACACCATGAGGACGAACAGCACGATGCCGCTGACGAGGTTGACGAGCCGGCGGGAGGCTGCATGGGAGAGGACCATCTCAGTTGTTCCCGTCTTTGAGGAGGCGGCGGGTGAGGACGATGATGACGAGCACCAGGAAGGGGAACATCACCATGTTGATGGCCGACCCCAGGCCCATCTGGCCGGCCGAGGTGACGTTGTAGCTCTCATTGGGCAGGATCTGCGTCAGGCCCGCCGGCGCACCGTTGGTGAGGATGTTCACGACGGTGATGCCGGTCGCGGTGAAGACCGTCGACAGCATCACGGTGATGGTGAAGACCGGGAGCATCGAGGGGATGGTGACGTTCCAGAACTTCTGCACCACGCCGGCGCCATCGATCTCGGCGGCCTCGTAAAGGTCCTTGGGGATCGCCTGGAGCCCGGCAAGGAAGTGCATCGTGTAGAACGGCGTCCCGCTCCAGACGACGACCGCGATCACCGCCCACATGGCGAGCTTGGGTTCGGCGAGCCAGGCGATGCCATGATCGATGAAACCCAGATTGACCAGCACGATGTTGAGCAGGCCGTTGAACTCGTTGAAGACCCACTCCCAGATCAGGGCGCAGACGACCGTGGGGATGGCCCACGGGATGAACAGGACCGTGCGGTAGACATTGTTGAACGGCCGGTCCTGGTTGAGGACGATCGCTGAGGCGAGGCCGATCAGGAATTTGATGACAACCGCGATCACCGTGTACCAGGCGGTGTTGGCCAGGGTCTGGATGAAGTCGGGGTCCTTGAGCAGCGTGATGTAGTTGCTGAACCCGATGAAGCGACCCGGAATGCCCGGCGACTTGTCCTGGAAGCTCAACACCAGCGCATAGGCGAAGGGGTAGAGCACCACGCAGGTCAGCACCACGATTGCCGGCAGCAGGAAGATCAACGCCAGGAAGCGGGCGTCGTTGGACATCCTGTCCCACAGGCCCGGCGTTCGCGGCACGCGCGACGCGGTTTCGGTGAGGACGCTCACTGCACCACCTCGGCATTGAGGTCCGGCCAGTTGCGCAGCGCCGCGGCATGCTTGACCTTCCAGGCCTGCACATCGTCGGTGCGGCCCTCGGCCCGGCTGCGACGGGCTTGCTCGATGGCAGCAAGGAGCCGCTCCGTCACGGGCTGCAGTTCGCCGGCTCCGAGCGAGCGCGCGTCGAGGATGAACGAGCCATGCGAAAGCTGGTGGGTGCGGACGCGAATGGGAGGTGTTCCGACCTCCAGCGCGTGCACGACATCGACGGCATCGAACCCGGCATCGGGCAGCACCGTGATGCGCAGCCGGTCGAACGGGTTGCCCGTCGGATCGGGATCGAGATCGGTGGCGATGCCGGCGACGTTCTCCAGCGCGACGCGCCAATGGTTGAGTGGCACGAGCAGCGCCGCGCGCTCGGCCGCGCGATCACCGGCGGCAAAGGCGCGGAGCGCCACGATGGCGGCGGCGATCCCCTCCTTGCCCACCTTCATCGGCCGGCCGATGCCGTAGCCCTGGAGGAAGGCAGCGCGGACCAGCTCCTTGCGGCCGGCAACCACGCCGGCGGTCGCACCACCGAGGAATTTGTGGGCGCTGTGGATGGTGATGTCGGCGCCCGCGCGCAGGTAGCTGTGGATGTCGTACTCGGCGGCAAGGTCGACGATGACCGGCACGCCGCGTGCGTGGCAGACGCGCACGAAGTCGGCGATCGGGAGCTGCCCGTCGGGCGCGCAGTGGTGGCTGACGACATAGAGGGCCGCCGCGGTATTGGGACCGATGGCGCCCTCGAGCTGGCTCTGCGTCGCCGAGTTCACGGCACCGAACGGCACGACGCGCGCGCCGGTCAGGCGAACGTCCTGCTCGATGGGATGACCGTAATTGACGAGGTGCCCGACCTGCACCACGACCTCGTTCTTCATTCCCGTGGTATCGGGGAGGCGCTCGATCGCGGCCATGCGGTCGCCCGTCATCGCCCCGGCGATCGCCATGCAGATGCCCGCGGCACTGCACGCCGACACGAAGCCCGCCTCGGTCTCCATCACCTCGGCGATGGCTCGGCTCGCCGCCGCCTGCAGTCCGACGATGTCGACGCCCCGGCCCAGGATCTCGGCGGCCGCCGCGATTGCTTCGGGACGCGCACTGATGCCGCCGAGGGTGGTGAGCGTGCCGGTCAGATTGATGACCGCTTCGGCACCGAGACGAACGCGAATGTCATCGCTCGCAGTCATTGACGTCACTCCAGGGTGCCGGCGAGGCCGGCTGCGTACTGATAGATGGCGGGCGTGCCGCCGGTGTTGAACATGACAACTTTCGCACCGGCGGGGACTTGTCCCACGGCGGCGCGCTCGGTGAGCGCCAGCGCCACCTTGGCGTTGTAGACGGGGTCGAGCACGACTCCGTGCTCGCGGGCGAAGCGGTGGATCACGGCGGTCAGGGCCGGGGTCAGCACGCCGTAGCCGGTCGCGGCATAGTCATCGACGAGAACGACGTCACCGGCCTCGAGCTGCGTTGCGATGCCGAGCCGTTCGGCGGCACGCGCCGCATGGTGCCGGATCGTAGCATCGAGGTCCGCTGCGGTGCCGGCGACGCAGACGCCCACGACCTGCGTCGGTGCACCGAGATGCTTGAGCCCCAGGGCGAGCCCCGCCACCGTCATCCCGGCGCCGACGGCGATGAAGACGGAATGCGGCGCGCCGCCGAGGGCGGCGAACTGCCCGACCAGCTCTTCGGCTGCATCGACATAGGCGATGGTGGCGTCCACGCCATAGTCGAGCGCGCGATCGAGGATAGCCGGGCGCCGGCCCCGGGCAGCGAGCTCGGCACGCACATCCTCCTGCAACGCGAGGACGGCGCCGTGGTCGAGGCCGGCGGGAACAACCCGCACGTCGGCGCCGAGAATGTCGAAGAGCAGGCGATTGCCCTGCGGCGCTTCGTGGTCCGCCTCGTCGTCGGCCGGGATCAGCAGCACGGCCTGCATACCGCAACGTGCGGCAGCGGCAGCGATGTCGCGCAGCTTATTCGACTGGCGCGCCGCATGGGCAATGAGCGTGTCGACGCCGGTCGTGCGCAGCGAGCCGAGCACGAATTCGAGCAGACGCGACTTGTTCCCGCCGACGCACAGGCCGGCAAGATCCTCGCGCTTGATCCACAGGTCGACGCCCAGCGCGTCCGACAGGCGCGGCGCTGCCTCGAGCGGCGTGGGCAGGTGCACGAGGCGGGTCCTGGGCTGCTGCGCGCAGATCATCGGAGCCTGTCACGCCATGCGGGGGCGACGCTCATGCGCGTGCCCGCAAATGCTCGGGATAAAGCTGAACCTGTGGCTTGAAGGTGACGTTCTCGTCGAGCGGGAACATGGGCCGCGGGCAGACCCGGTGGCCGAGCGTCTTGAGATTGGCCGACGTCGCGCCCGGGATGTCGAGAACATAGTTCCGGCTGGCAAAGGCGAAGTAGCGGATCGCGGCGCCCGGCGACTTCACCACGATGATATCGGCGGCATCGATGTCGACGCCATGCTCGAGGTAGATCGCGCGGTCCATCATGAAGACCGAACGCGAGACCACGACGATAAGGATGTTGCCGTGGCGCAGCACGGCGGTCGGACCGGCATGGGCCGGCATGCGCGAAACCTCGTGCCGATACTCGCCATTGCCCAGCCGCTCGACTTCGACATCGAGCTCGAGCGGCGGGAAGCGCGCCGGATCTATGGTGCCGCCGAGCGCGACGCGGATCGTCGCCCCGACGCCCGCCGCGTGCGCGGCCCTGGCCGCCGGTGCATCGACGATGGGCATGATGACGCGGCCGCGATAGCCGGCCGCGAGAAGCCCCGCGAGAATGCTGTTGCTGTCGCCGGAGGCGCCGCTGCTCGGCGCGTCCGCCGCGTCCGTGAAGGTCACAGGGCCGGGCTGCTTCAGTGCATCGGCGATGGCGTCGGGCAGCGCGACGAGATCGGCAAGCATGACCTCGTGGTGCTTCCAGAACGCGTCGGCCAGCTCGCGCGCCAGCCGTTCGGCCCCGGGCAAATCGTTGTCGGTGACGACAAGCGTCTGCGATCCAAGCTCTGGCGCATCGGTGAACGGGTTGCCGATCATTACGGCGGCGGAAAGCGCTTCGCCCGACTGCTCCATCTCGATGGCGCGGTCGATGATCCTGCCATAAAGGCCGGTCGCGGTGATCAGTTCGGGGCCGCGGACCAGCGCCGGGATGAAGATGCGCGCCATCACCGGGCGGGCGCCGCGATCGAGGATGGCTTCCATCAGCCGGCCGGCGCGCTGGCCGGTACTTGTGAAGTCGTTATGCGGATAGGTGTGGTAGACCGCGATGGCGTCGCAGTTCCGCAGCATCTTGTCGGTCAGCAGGCCGTGCAGGTCGAGCGAGACGACGATGGGGATATGCGGGCCGACGCGCGCCCGCACGCGCTCGAGGATGTAGCCCTCCGGATCGAGTTCGCTGACCGCGCCCATGGCGCCGTGCATCGACAGGTAGATGGCCACCACGTCGGGCGCCATCGCCCGGTCGATCCCCTCGATCAGCTCGCCGGCAACCCGCGAAAAACCGGCTTCCGACAGCGGTCCGGCGCTGCAGGCCGAGGCGCCATAGACCCCAACCAGTTCGACATCTTTGCGACTCCGGAACACATCCATGAAGCCGCGAACGCATGTATCGGCCTCAGCATTGGCCTTGAAAAGCGCGTCGTTGCGGAGGATGTTGAAGTCCGCATACTCGCTAGGCAGCGGATTAAACGACGAGATTTCCTGCTCGCACGCCGCGACAAGAATCTTCCCCATCTCCCCACCCAACTTGTTGTCTAACAAGTTGACCTTTGCTCATATCCCCGGTGGAGTCAAGGCGCGGCCATGCGGGCAGCGGCGTCCTGTCGCGGCTGACCGATTGCGGCGCCACGCGAGAGCCGAGGATGCAGGCTGAGCCGACTGCGGGTCTGCCGTGGGTGCGACGCGATCCGGGAGGGTGGACCGGCATGCCGACGCCCGAAGGCGCAAGGGAGCCGGCACCTAATCTGCGACGCCGTTCAGAGCGCCCTGTTGTATTGCTGTTCTATGCGACTGCACGCCTCGACCAGGCTTGCCGATATCTTCGCGACGAGCTGCTGGCTCATGCGGCTGTCGGGCGCCGAGATACTGATCGCGGCCAGCGAGACATTGTTGGCGTCGAGAATGGGAGCGGCGACGCAGGTGGCTCCGTCCTCGTTCTCGCCGCGCTCGACGGCGAAGCCGATCTGGCGCACGCGCTCGAGTTCGGCATGGAGGTCGACGCGCTCGACGAGAGTGTTGTGCGTCTTTCTGACGAGCCGCTCGGGCAGCAGGATGTCCCATTGCGACCGCGGACGAAACGCCAGCAGGGCCTTGCCCAGCGCCGTGGAGTGAATCTGGTCGCGCGTCCCGGGCGCCGCCTGCATGCGCAGCGAGCGGTCGCTCTCGACGATTTCCAGATAGATCACCTCTCCGCCGGTGAGGACGCCCAGATTCACCGTCTCATTGAAGGTCTCGCGCAGCTTCCGCCGTTCCGCCGCGCTCACATGGCGGATGCGTGAATAGGGGTCGGCCGACTGCATCAGCCACCACAGGCCAGATCCGGCTGAGAAGGTCTCGGTGACCGGGTTGTAGTCGACCATCTCCAGCACAGTGAGCGTATGGAGGTAGCGGTAGACAGTGGTCTTGGGCAGCTCGGCGATCTCGGCCACATCGCGCAGCGTCAGGTGGCTGGTGGATTCGCACACGATGCGCAGCACCCTGAGGGCCTTGTGCAGCGGCTTGACGAGATAGCGCCGGTCGCCCGCCAGATGCCTGCCTTCGGTCGGGACTGGCCGTGTTGTGCCTTCGTGTTGCATGGCGCGAATTGTGCTACGCTTTGGCCGGTTTCGCCATAGAGGGCGCGGGACGCGATGTTTCGTTTTACGAAATGACCGGGAGCGCTCGCCGCCGAAGCCTGCGGGCAGCGTCTCACGGTTCGCCGGATCGTTCCGCTCAACGAAATCCGGCTAGCTTTACAGCACCGGCGACGGACCTCACTACTATGCTGGCACAACAGGCATGGCGTTCGCGCCGGACGACGCCTGCATTGTCAATCCGTGGCGCCAGTATTGACTGGCGCCACCCTGCTTTCTTCGCCGGGTAATGTTGCCGGCCAGCGGCAGTGAAGGACGAGGCCGAAATTGACTAGATCCGATTTGCTCGCGGCGTGCAGGAATGAACTGTATTCCGCGGTCGTTTCCGACACGCTCGATGCCCTTGGCTATTGCAACCAGGCCATGGCCCCCGGTTTCACGCCACTCGCCGACGAGACGGTTCTGGTGGGCTTCGCCCGCACCGGAATCTACCTGCCGATCTACCACGACGACGACGGCGTGAACGTCTACGAGCACGAGATAGAGCTGGTCGACTCGCTGCGAGAGGACGAGGTGATCGTCCTGTCCTGTGCCGACAATCTGCGCATCACGCCTGGGGCGAGCTGCTGTCGACCCGCGCCAAATACCTCAAGGCCGCCGGCTCATCACTGATGGCAGCGTGCGCGATGCACGGCTTATCCGGGCGATGGGCTTTTCAGTGTTCTCGCGCGGCCGCAATCCGGTCGATACCAAGCACCGCGGCAAGATGATCTGGCGCGATGTTCCGGTGGACGTGGGCGGCGTGCGGATAAACACCGGCGACTTCATCATCGGCGACCTCGACGGTGTTGTCGTGGCGCCGCAGGCCGTCGCCGATGAGGCCATTGCAAAGGCGCTGCAGAAGGTGCGCGCGGAGTCGACGGTGCGCGAGGAGCTCGCCGCCGGCCAGTCGCTGGCCGCCGTGTTCGAGAAGCACCGCATCCTCTGAGGGTGTCACTACCGGGGCACTGCCCCTGTCGCGGTCTGCACCTCTCTACCCGTCCGCATGTGCAAGCTCATGGGCTCAGGACCCAGGGCCGTCGCCGGCAGCCCCTGCCATGAGCGTCCAGAGGTCGTCGGTGCTGAGGCGCGCCACCGCGCCGTCATACACCACGCGGCCGAGGCGGAGCACCACGATGCGATTGGCGAGTGCGCGGACCGTGGCCATGTCATGCGTCACCAGGATCACCCCGGTGCCGGCGCCTGCAATCGAGCGGATGAGACCCACGACTTGCGCGGTCTGCTTGACGCCCAGCGCGGCGGTGGGCTCGTCGAGACAGATGAGTTTGACATGATCGCCCAGGGCACGCGCGATGGCGATGGACTGGCGCTGGCCGCCCGAGAGCGACCTGACCAACGTGCTGTCGTCATGCAGCGTGACGCCGAGCGCGAGCAGCCGTGCGCGGCACTCCTCGGCGGCGCGACGATCGTCGCGGATCGGAACGAGGCCGAGCCAGCGGCGCATCGGCTCGCGGCCGAGCATCATGTTGTGCACGATCGACAGGTTCGGGCAGAGCGCGAGGTCCTGGTACACAGTCTCGAGGCCGGCCTGGCGCGCGCTCTGCGGGCTGGAGAACTTCACCTCCCGCCCTTCGAGCGTCATGGTGCCCTGATCCGGCCGGATGGCGCCCGAGATGATCTTGACCAGCGTCGACTTGCCAGCGCCATTGTCGCCGAGGAGACAGACTATCTCCCCTTTGCCGACCCGAAACGAGCCCTCTTCGAGGGCGACGACCGCACCATAGGCTTTGCGTGCGCCGACGATCTCGAACACAGCTTCGCCGCCGCTCGACGGGATCGCGGTCCCGACAGTGGGCGGCGGGGACGGCGGGGCGGCCGCAAAGCCCAGCGACTGCCCGGCCTTGCCTGAGCGCTTGAGGCTGATCGCGATCTGGTCGGCGAGCAGCGCGACCAGCAATAGCCCCCCGACGGCGACGTTCTGCCACCAGGACTGGAGCCCGACGAAGATGAGGCCTGCGTTGAGGATGCCGATCGTCGCGACACCAATGGCGATGCCGATGGGTCGCCCTGCGCCACCCGAGAAGGCGACGCCGCCCAGGATGGCTGCCGTGAGCACGTCCAGCTCGAAGCGGACACCGATCGTCGGCGGGATCGAGCCAAGCCTGCCGGCGAGCAGCACGGCGACGAGGCCGATGAGCGCGCCGTTGACGGCATAGAGCCCAATGATCGTTCGGCCGACGGGAATACCGCACAGTTCCGCGGCGCGAGCATCGCCCCCGATCGCGTAGACGCGCAGGCCAGTCCGGGTTCGCGTCAGCAGGAACGAGCCGGCGATGAACACGGCGAGAGCGATGAGCACCGTGTACTGGACGCCGAACAGCCGGCCGCGCCCGAGATCGAGCAGTGCCTGCGGGAACCCGTACACCGCCGTACTGCTGACGACGTAGGCGAGGCCGCCATAGAGGGCGAGCATGGCGAGCGTCACGATGAGCGGCGAGATGCTGAGGCGGCGGACAAGAATGCCGTTCAGAAGACCAAGCGCGGCACCAAGGCCGATGCCGGTGGCGGCGGCCAGCTCCATGCTCTGCGTGGCGACGGCGACCTTGGCGACAACGATTCCCACGAGGGCCACCATCGAGCCGATGGACAGGTCGACATAGCCCGCGATCAGCAGGGCCGAGGTGCCGATCACGGCGATCATGATGGAGGTGGAGTTCACCCCGATGGTGACGAAGTTGTCGAGATTGAAGAACGCCGAATTGAGCAGCGAGAACAGCACAACGAGCGCCACCGCGACGATGGCGAGGCCGAGGCGGCCCGATGCTTCACCGGGCGCATAGGTTCCCGGCAGCAGAGTATCGAAGATCGATGGGCGCATGCGAGGGCTCGTGGCGGTGATGGCTGTCGTCATGTGGCCCTGCTGCGAGTTGACGACCGCTCCCGGGGACCGGGAGCGGAGGGGAGAGTGTGCGGGCCCGGCTACATTTCCGACGACCAGGGGAAGTTCACGTACTGGTCGCGCGTATCGTAGCAGATGTTGCCATACATCTTGAGATAGTCGTCGCGGCGCGCGGGGTCGGCGAACACGGCGCCGGGATCCTTCAGGTCGGCTTCGTATTGCGCGATGTTGTCGCCGGTGAGCGCGCTGGGCAGAATGTCCATCGCCTGCGGCACGCTCTTGCCGTCCAGCCAGTCGGCGGCGAAGTTGCCCAGGGCGTAGCCGAACACCGGCGACGAGAGCGAGATCGACGCCTTGTAAGGGCCGCCGCCCTTCTTGATTGCCGCAACGGCCTCGGGCTCACCATCGATGCCGCCCAGGAACTGGTCCGGCCGGGCCTTGCCGGCAGCCTCGAGGGCGGCGAGCGCTCCGAGCACCACCGTGTCGGCACCGAGCACGACGTCGACGTTGGGATGCGCCTGCAGGATCGTGCTCATTGTCGCAAAGCCGCCCTCCTTGTTGACAGGGTCGGGCGTGACATCGGCGACGATGGTGACGCCGGGAAGCTTGGAGAGACCGTCGCGCATGGCGCGGAAGCGTGGCGCCAGGAATTCGATCTGATCCTGGGTCAGCAGGACGACGTTCGCCTTGCCGCCCAGATGGTCGTTGATATAGGCGATCGCGGCGTCGGTGAGCACCTTGCCGGTTTCGTATTGCGGCGCATTGAGCAGCAGCGTGGCCGGCGGCGGCACGATGGTGCTGACATAGCCGCCATCCCACATCACCTGCTGCAGGCTGTAGGCCAGCGACGCGGGATCGACGGGCGCGGCGATCACGGCGCCAACCTTGGAGGCGCGGAACAACTGAACCTGTTCGACCATCTTTGCGGCGTCGTTGTTGGCCGTCGCGCGACGATATTCGAGGCCGCGATCGGCAGCCGCTTCGCTCAGCCCGAAGTCGACGCCCTGCATGAATTCGCGCTCATTGTCCTGCGCGAAGGCGAGGACGCGCGCCAAGCCGGGCGGCGGGCTGCAGGCCGCCGCATTGGGATCGAAGGGCGCGAACTTGGTCGGCTCTGTGATGCCCGGCGGGCCGTCCTGCGCCAGCGCGGCCGCGGCGCTCAACGCGGCCATGCCGAGCCCCAGCAGAAGACCGCAGGCCCCCACGGTCCAGCGCGTGCCGCCAGCTTGATCGAAACGCATGAATTCCTCCCTCTGGTGTCGGGATGGCGCCCCTCATCTCCCCGGACGGCCACCCTCTGATCGGTCGCATCTAGGCACGACGAACAGAGCGAGTCAAAAACTTTCTTCTAGCGGAAGAATTTATATGAGCTAGTCGAAGATGCCCTGCACAGCGGCCGCGATTGCGGCCCCGAGGCTGCGATGCGCCTCGGCATCAAGATGGATGCCGTCGACCGCGCTGGCCTCGACGATGGCGCCGGCGTCGAGGAAGGCGACGCGGCGACGCTCGCACATTTCGGCCACCAATGGGGTGAGCCGGCGCGACTTCTCGGCGCCACCCCGGAACATGTCGGCGAACCAGTCGACCTCCGCCATCGGCGGCGGCGCGACAACCAATATCCGCGGCGCATTGCCGTTCGGCCCTGCCTCGCTGCCCTGTACGGCACGTACGATCACTTCCAGAGAATCCGAGATATCTCCAGGACTTACGGAGAACCTGGCCTTGAAGTCATTGGTGCCGAGCATGACGATCACGATGTCGACCGGCATATGCGACTCCAGGCAGACCGGGAGCGCCGCGAGGCCGTTCTTGTGAGCGCCCTCGATCGGATCGGCATGCACCGTCGTGCGGCTCGGATGCCCCTCCTCGATGACGTGCCACCCCGCGCCGAGCTGCCGCGCCATCACGCCGGTCCAGCGGCGATCGCGGGCAAAGCGATGGCGGCCGGTGCGCGCCAGCGTCGGCACCGCGCCATAGGTATTGGAGTCGCCAAAGCAGAGTATGGTCCGCACGTTCTTCAATTTGCCCTCCTGCACCTGCGTTGCTCAGTATCAGCAACGCCGCTCCGGGACTACATTATTCTATTGGCCGCAATAAATTGTTGGCGTTCGCCAATGCCTCTGCTATGCCCGGTGCGTTTCGAGGATTTCCAGTCACCCGCATGACGGGCAGCAGCTACTACAACGTCGAAAAGGCCGCCGCCTGGCGGAGCGGCGGCAGCACGCAGGCAGAGGCTCGTGTCTATAACGAGCGGCTGATCCTGTCGCTGATCCGCCTGCACGGCGAGTTGTCCAAGGTCGAGCTCACCCATTTGACCGGGCTGGCGCCGCAGACGATCACCTCGATCGTCAACGGCGCGGCGGCGAACGAGCTTCTGCTGCGTGGCAAGCCGCGGCGGGGCGGTGTCGGCCAGCCATCCGTCCCCTATGAACTCAATGCCTCCGGCGCATGGTCGCTCGGCCTGTCGCTCGATGCGAAGGGGTGCGATCTCGTCCTGATCGATTTCCTGGGCAACGTCGTGGACCGCGCGACCCTGCCCCTCAGCCCGCTCAGCCCCGAGGCCGTGGTCCGGGGCGTCGTCGCCGCGATTGAATCGATGCTGAGCCGCCATCCCCGCATCGCGACCGCGCGGATCGCGGGCCTCGGCATCGCCTCGCCGTTTCACGGGACCGGCTGGGCGGCGCGGCTCGGGCTGGTGCGCGACATTGCGGACCTGTGGACCACTGTCGACCTGCGCGCGGAGATCGACGCGCATTTCGACTGGCCGGTCTATCTGCTCGCCGACGGCACCGTCGCCGCCGGGGCGGAGCTGACCTTCGGGGCCGGCCTGGGAAGATCGGACTTCCTCTACGTCCATATCGGCGGAAGCATCAGCGGCGGCCTCGTGCTCGACCATCATCTCCATGCCGGCCGCAATGGCCTCGCCGGAATGATCGGTGAGCTTGCAGCCGTCGTGCCTCCCGCCGGCGACGCCCCGACCCTCAACGAAATGGCTTCGCTCAATGCCGTCCCACCGCAGCTGCGGGACGCGCTCCTGATTGCGGCGGCCGGCGAGATCGAGCAGCCCGGGCCGGCGCAGTGGGTCGAGACGGCAGCGGCGGCAATCACTGCCACCGTTCGGCAGGCGATCGGCATGCTCGATATCGACACCATCGTGATCGATGGCGACGTCTCGGTGGTCACGCGCAAGGCCATTGCCCGCTCGATGCGCCGCAACCTTGCGCAATCCACCGCCGCCCGACCCGAACCCTTTGCGGTGCTTGAAGGACGCTTCGGACGCGATGCCTTCGTGCTCGGCGGCGCCGCCGTGCCGCTGATCGTGCGCTATTCGAGCGACAAGGATTTGCTTTTCAAGGAATAGCCCCTAGCGTCCGCCAAAGCTGCCGGTGGTGATGCCGGAGATGAAGGAGCGGTTGCCGAGGGCGAAGACGATCAGCATCGGCACGATCGCGAGCACGCTGCCGGTCATCAGCAGCGGCCAGTCGGTGTTGAACTGCCCCTGCAGCGACGCGAGCGCCACCGTCGTCACCTGCATGCTCGGCTTGCTGGTCGTGATCAATGGCCAGAGGAAATTGTTCCACTGCGCAACGAAGGTGAAGATCGCCAGGGCGCCCAGTGCCGGCAGCGACAGGGGCAGGACCACGCCGGCGTAGATCTGCAGGTGGTTGGCGCCGTCGATCCGCGCCGCCTCGATCAGTTCGGCCGGGATGGTCTTCATGTATTGCCGCAGCAGGAACGTACCGAAGCTCGAGAAGGCGTAGGGCAGGATCAATCCCTGATAGGTGTCGATCCAGCCCAGGTTGCGGATCAGGATGAAGTTGGGGATCAGCGTCACCTGCGAGGGCACCATCAGCGCGGCCAGGTAAATGAGGAAAAGCACCTCGCGTCCGCGGAAACGCAGGCAGGCGAAGGCGTAGGCCGCCATCGAGCACACGACGAGCTGGAGCAGCGTGACGCTCGTCGCAACGATGACGCTATTGCCGATCGCCTGCCCGAACGGGATTGTCGAGAAGATGCGCGCGTAATTGCCCGGCTGGGGATCGGCGCTCAGGAGGGTCGGCGGAAAGCGGAACACCTCGGCCGACGGTTTCAGCGACGTCGAGATCATCCAGATGAACGGTCCGCACATCAGCAGCGCGCCGGCAAGGAGCAGGAGGAAGATCAGCCAGTCGACCGCCGTCGGCGTGCTGCGTGCGCTATTCATAGTGCACCCAGCGGTTCTGCAGCCGGTACTGCACAAGGGTCAGCGCGAGGACGATGAGGAACAGCACCATCGCCGCAGCGCTGGCTATCCCCATCTGATAGAACATGAATCCATTCTGGTAGATGAAGAACACAAGTGTATTGGTGGCGTTCGACGGTCCAGCCTTGGTCATCACATAGACCAGCTCGAACACCTGGAAGCTGCCGATGATCGAGATGATGAGGACGAAGAACGTCATCGGCGAGAGCAGCGGCAGGGTTATGTACCACAGGCGCGTCAGCCCCGTGGCACCGTCGATCGCCGCCGCCTCGTAGACGTCGCGCCGGATGTTCTGCAGGCCGGCGAGAAACAGCACCATCGCGTAGCCCAGCCCCTGCCAGACCGAGACGGCGATCACCGCCGGCATCGCCCATCGCGAGGAGACCAGCCATTTGGGCAGCTCGCTCGCGCCCAACAGGGACAGGCCCATATTGATGAGCCCGAAATTGGAGTTGAACAGCCAGGCCCAGACGAGACCGGCGGCCACGGTGCTGGTGACGACCGGCAGGAAGTAGATCACGCGGAAGACGCCCTGCCCCGGCACGCCGCGGTTGAGCCCGAGCGCACACAGCAGCCCGAGCAGCATCTGCAGCGGTACGGCGAGCGCCACGTAGTAGCCGGTGTTGCCGAGCACCTGCCGAAAGATCGGATCGTTCCACAGCGCGATGTAGTTGTCGAACAGCGCCAGGCGGGGCGGATTGAACAGATCCCAATGCGTGAAGGAGATGAAAAAGGCCGAGATAACCGGCAGCCCGGTGAAGACGGCGAACAGCACCAGACTGGGCGCGAGGAACAGCCAGGCGACGCCCTCTTCGCGCCGGGCCTGGCTGCCAAGGGACGGCTTGCCCGACACGCTCATCGTGCCGGGCCCGCCGCGCGGTTGCGGTCGCCGTTTCGTTCGGGGGGAGCGAAGCGGTCGGCCACCATGCCGCTATTTCTCGAAACCGAAGATGCGGGCGGCGTTGCGATAGAAAATCTGGTCCTGCTCGTCGGCGGTCAGCCCCATCTTGTCGAATGCCGCCTTCCAGCGCGCCACGTCGCCCTTGAGACGGCGGTGGTCAGAGTCCGAGCCATAGAGCAGCTTGCGCGGGGCAATTTCCTTGCCGATATAGCCACCCTCCACAATGTGGTTGTGGACCACGTCGCCACCGGAGATGTCGAAGTAGAGCCGGGGCCGCCAGCGCGCCACCGCGCAGGCGGTTCGATAGTCAGGCCACCCCAGATGGGCGCCGATGATGAAGAGCTCGGGGAAGTAGAAGGCGATGGTATCGAGATAGATCGGCTGCATGCGCGCACTCGAGAAGCCGAAGCGCTCGCGCGAGATGTCCTTCTTGAGCCGCATCACCAGCGCGTCTTCGGCGTCGCAGCCGGCGGCCGGCGGCGCCTTCCAGGCGTCTTCCTTGCCGCCTTCGAGGTAGTCGGCGGGTCCACCCTGGATACCGGTGTGGAACAGAATTCTGAGGCCACGCGCCGCGGCCGCTTCATAATAAGGCATGTAGTCGGCGTGATCGTAGTTCTTGGAGACGCCGATGGTCTTGATGCCGTGGAAGCCGCGCTGGTAGAAATCCTCCACCGCGCTCACCGGATCGTTGTCGAGCTCGAGCCGACCCATGGCGATCACGAAGTCGGGCCGCGCCTCGAGCGCCCGGCTCAGCATCTCGTTGCCGCGGCGCCCCGGATTGGCGAGCAGCGCAACCTTCTCCACGCCCACTTCCTGGCAATGCTCCCACAGCACTTCGAGGAACCCTTCCTCCGCGCTGCGCGTGAAGAGCTTGTCCCAGAACCCGTAATGCACGTGGCTATCGATGATGCGCATCGTCGAAAACTCCGAAACCCTGCTGCCTGCATTCGCCTCCGTCGCCGGGGCGGCTGCTTGCACAGCCGTCCCGACGTCGGGAGGGACCCTACTGCGCCTTGAGCGCCGCGTTCGCCTGATCCTTGATGGCGCCCAGCGACTCTGCCGCCGTGGATTCACCGTTCCACACCTTGTCGAGCGCAGGCTGGATCAGCTTGTTGGTGATGTCGACATAGGTTGGGAACTGCGGGAAGACCCGGCCCAGCGCCGTCTCGGACAGGAACACATCGGCGAAGGGCGCCTTGAAGGCAGCCTTCACGTCGTCATTGCCGATCATCGCCGGTACTGCCGGCGATGCGGCGGCCGAGGTGAATGCGATCTGACCCTCAGGACCACTCAGATACTGCATGAACTCCCAGGCCGCGTCCTTGATCTTGGAGTTGGCGTTGATCGCAAAGCCGGCCCCGCCCGCTTCGTTGGCGCGAATGCCATCGGGACCCGCCGGCAACGGTGCCGCCGCCCATTTGAAGGGCACATCGGCATAGCTGCCAAGCCGCGACGCGTTGGTGATCGACATCGATGCCTGGTCCGCCGAGAACATCGAGGCGGTACCGCCCATCTGACCGGCTTCCTGGAAGTTCGGCACCGATTTGTCCTTGTTGATCAGGTCGCCCAGCCACTGGATGGCGGCGACGGCCTTGTCGTCGGCCATGGTGAAGGTCGTGGGCTGCACCGGATCATCGAACACCGCGCCGCCGTTCTGGTAGATGAACATCGGCCACGAATTGGATTCCAGCACAAGGCCGTAGCGTGTCACGCGGCCGCCGTCGGTCACTGTCAGCTTCCTGGCGGCGTCCTGCAGATTGGCCCAGGTCCAGGTGGCGTCGGGATAGGCGAGCCCGGCTTTGTCGAAGTCGTCGATGTTGTAGTAGAGGACGTTCGTCGCGTTATCGCGCGGGATCGAATAGAGCTTGCCGTTGAGCGAGTGAATCCGGAGCGAATCCTTGACGTATTGATCGATCGGGAACTTTGTCTTTTCGATCCAGGGCCCGAGATCCTCGAGCGTGTTGCGTGCGGCATAGCTCGGCACGTTGGTAATGAAGAACACGTCCGGTCCGCCTCCGGCAGCCAGTTGCGCGTCGAGCTTGGTGAAGTAGCCCGACCATGGCGCGTTCTGCAGCTCGATCTTCACGTCGGGATGCTTGGCCATGTAGTCGTTGGCGATCTTCTCGAACGGCGGCACTTCGGGTGGATCGCCCCAGAAGGCGAACACCAGATTGGTCTGGGCGAACGCCGGGGTGGCGGCGCTGAGGGCAAGTCCCAGCACGGCGGACCAAAGTCTCTTCATGATAGTCTCCCTTTCTTCATGACAGGCTCGTGAGGCCGTTCCGGCCCACGCTTGGTGGAAACGACTGCAAGACGAAGGCGCTGAGTTCGGAGGCGGTGGGGTTGGCACTGCTGCCCGCGCCGGTGGTCGACAGCGTGCCGCAAGCCACCGCGTTGCGCAGGCGCTCGGCGATCGGCAGGCCGGCAAGGGCAGCAGCGATGTAGCCCGCCGCGAAAGCGTCGCCCGCGCCAACGGTGTCGACGACGTCGACGCTCGGCGCGGCCTCCTCATAGCGCTGGCCGGCCAGCCAGGCGGAGACGCCCCCCGCCCCACGCTTGACCAGCACGGCGGGCGCCATCTCCGCCAGGACCGCCAGCGCCGCTTCGGCGGTCGCGCAGCGCGTCAACTGCATCGCCTCGGCATCATTGGGCGAAAACACGTCGCACAGGCCAATGAACTCGCGCACCCCGGGCGTATCGAGTGTCGCCGTTTCACCGCTGCAATCGCCGAAGATCTGCACACCGCCATCCCTGGCGGCGCGAATGAAGCGCAGCCAGTCCGGCGAGTGGCGAAAGCTCTGCAGCAGCCAGCGCGGCTCGAGGCGAGCGAGAAGCCCGGCATCAGGCGGGACGATGGCCGCGCCGCGATGCGTGATGAAGCCGCGGTCCCTGCTGTGCGTAAAAGCGGCGCTGACCATCGGGGCCGGCTGCTTCAATTTCCGGAAGGCGACGGGATCGAGTCCCTCGTCCCCCGCCGTGTCGAGAACGATGCGACTGAAGAGGTCGGTCCCGAAGTCGCAGGCCCATGCCGTGCGCAGCCCCAGCCGCGTCGACGCCAGCGCCATGTTGTAGCAGCCGCCCGGCCGCGTCGTGAGGCCGCTGGCAACGACCTCGTGGCCCAACGTCGGCAGCCGGTCGAGGCCGGCAAAGATCAGGTCGCAATAGTACTCGCCGGCGACCAGGACGTCGTAACGCTCGCTCATGCCCACCCCTCCGCATAGGTGGAGTAGGCGCTGAGGAAGTCGTCGACCAGACCTTCTGCGAGCGAGTAGGAGAGGACCAGCGGGTGCGCCACCAGAGCGTCGATGGCAAGCGCCCGGTCCTTGCCGAGAACAGCCTTCGCGGCCAGCCGTTCGTAGTGCTTCACGCTGCGCACAAGATATGACTGCGCCTCGGGCATCCGGCCGACCGGCACCGGCCGGATACCGTCGCTGTCGACGATGCAGCTCACCTCCACGACGTCGTCGTCGTCGAGGTCGGCAATGGCGCCGCGATTGACGACGTTGAGCCCGGTGCGGATGGAGCCATTGCCCTCGAGCGCCTCCATCAGGCTCAGCGCGACTCCGGCATAGCCCTCACCGTCGTCCGCAGTTGCGTGAGCATCGCCTTGAGCGGCCGCGATCTGCGTTGCGTGCGCCATGTAACTGCCGGAGCGGCGGTGCTCGTAGTCGAAATAGGCCTTCAGCGCCTGTTCGGGATGACGCGCGGCGTCGATCAGCTGCAGCTCGTCCAGCAATTGCCGGTTGAGCTCAAGCACTTCCTCGCCGCGTGTCGGCCCGTTGCGGTGATCGGCGAGCGCCTTGTCGATGTAGTAGTAATAGTAGAGGTACTCGTTGATCCACATGCCATGCCGGCGCAGCACGCGCGGCTCGAACACGCGGAGGTTCGTGCCGGCAAGGAAGGCGTCGTCAGCCAGTGCCTCCGGCAACCGATCGACGCCGTCGACCCGCGCCTCGCGCGTGAACGACAGATGGTTGAGCCCGAACAGATCGGCCTCGACCGCCTGCGGGTCGAGGCCGAGGCGGCGGGCGACCGCATTCTGTGCCCCATTGGCGCTGTCGCAGATACCCACACAGCGCGTGATGCCTGCATCGCTGAGCGCCTGGCTGACGAGACCGGCGGGGTTGGTGAAATTGAACAGCCAAGCGTCCGGGCTGATCTCGCGGAGCCGCTGCGCATAAGCAAGGATCGTGGGGATCGAGCGAAGCGCCATGGCAAAGCCGCAGGCGCCGGTCGTTTCCTGACCCAATACGCCATGCTTGCGGGCAATCTTTTCATCGGTGACGCGTCCCAGCGCGCCGCCCGGCCGCACTGTCGTTACGACGTAGCTCACGCCGGCGAACGCCTCGTCCACCGAGTCGGTCGTCGTGATCGCCACCCCTGACCCATCGCGCCGTGCCAGTTCCGTGCAGAGCGCGCCGATCAGCGGCAGCTGCGCCGCGTCGGTGTCCATCAGGCAGATTTCGGTGAGGTTCAGACGACGGGCACGCTTGAGCGCCGACTGCATGAACAGCGGCGCCCGCACTCCCCCTCCGCCGACGATCGCAAGCTTCATCGCAGCCTCTCCTTATCTGGTTATATCCAGTCATAATGAGTTGGCATAGAGGGGCCGGTACTTTTTGTTGGAGAACCGTCGTTGAATTTCGCACCCGGCTTTCCGCGGCGATGCTATGCAACCGCCATGAAGGAATCTTCGGCGCGATGAACAGCGTCAGCCGCGAGGACGTACGACCGCTCTACAAGCAGGTGAAGGACCGCCTGCTCGAGTTGCTCGCCAGTGGCAGCGTGCCGCCCATGGGCAAGCTCGCGTCCGAGCGCGAGCTCGTCGAGCGCTATGGCGTCAGCCGCATCACCGTGCGCCAGGCGATGCGCGAACTGGTCGCCGAGGGTCATCTGCGCAGCCATCCCGGCAAGGGATTTTATGCCACCGGCAGGTCGAACGCACAGGCGTTCGAGCTCGAGCTGCTGCGCAGCTTCACCGCCACGGCGTTGCAGCACGGCCTGACCCCGGGTGCACAACTGATCTCCGGCGAAACGATCCCTGCCGATGAGAGACTCGCCACGGCGCTGCACATACGCATCGGCGAGCCGGTTGTCGCCCTCAAGCGCCTCCGCCTGCTCAACGGCCAGCCCGTGGCCATCGCCGAGGACTGGATCGAGTCCCGCAAGACCCCCGGCCTGCTGCTGCTCGACTGGGCGGGAAGCAACCACTCCCTCTATGACGAGTTGCGGCATCGCTACGGACTGCATCCGCTCGGCGGCGAGACGATCCTCTCGTCGCGCCTGGCGACAGGCGAAGAGGCGAAGCTGCTCGGCCTCAAGCGGCCGGCGGCGGTCCTGACGGTCGAGCAGATCGCGTTCGACGGCAACGGTCGCCCGATCAACGCCACCCGTTCGATCCACCACCCCACGCGGTATCCGCTGCGGCTCGAACAGGGCCAGTGACACGCTCCGGTATCGGTCGATCATCCTAATATTGACCACGATCAAAGCACGACTTACCATGCTTCAGTAAATCTGGAGCATGTTATGCTCAACAGTGATCGAAATTTGGCATCGATCGCTCCGAACCTCGACCTTGGCGCGGAGAGTGCGCTTGCCGGTCCGTTCGGCGCGCGGCGTATCGTCTATGCGGACTTCACCGCGTCGGGCCGCAGCCTGCCGGCCATCGAGCAGGCGATCCGCGAGCACGTGCTGCCCACCTACGGCAATACGCATACGGACGCCTCGCACACTGGAGCCACCACGACGCGACTGCGCGAGGAGGCGCGCGCTGCAATACGGCGCGGGGTGAATGCCGGCGACGAGCACGCGGTGATTTTCACCGGCTCGGGCACGACGGCCGCCGTCAACAAGCTCGTCGCAATGCTGGGGCTCGCCGGTCCATCGGGCGACCGGGAACGCGAGCTCCTCCGGACTGCGGTTCCGCCCGCCGAACGTCCCGTCGTATTCGTCGGCCCATTCGAACATCATTCTAATGAGTTGCCCTGGCGCGAGGCGCTGGCGACGGTGGTCCGCCTGCCGCTCGATGAGGCGGGCCACATCTGCCTCCGGTCGCTGGCGGCGGCTCTTGCCGACCATGCCGGCCGGCCGCACCGCTACGTGGCCATTTCCGCCGCATCGAACGTAACCGGCGTCATCACCGAGACGGCAGCCGTTGCCCATGTCGCGCACAAATACGGCGCCCGCATCTTCGTCGACTACGCGGCGGGCGGGCCCTATCTTCCCATCGACATGCGCGGCACCGGACAGGGCGACCATCTCGACGCCGTCTACTTTTCTCCGCACAAGTTCCTCGGCGGGCCGGGTGCTTCGGGTGTGCTGGTCTGTGACCGGACGCTGCATCGCATCGCGCGGCCAACGATGCCCGGCGGCGGGACCGTCCGCTATGTGTCGGCCACGCAGCAGCACTACCTCGCCGACGTCGAGCTGATCGAGGAGGCCGGCACACCCGCCATTATCGGGGACATCCGCGCCGGCCTCGTCGTACAGCTCAAATCGGACATCGGCGCCGATGCCATTCGCGCCGCCGAGCACAGCGCGGTGGCGCGTGCATTCCGACGGTGGGGCAGCGAGCCGGCGATCGAGATCCTCGGACCACTCACGGCGACCCGCCTGCCGATCTTCTCGTTCAACATCACGAGCGGTGGACGCGTGCTGCACCACAATTTCGTGGTTCGCCTCCTCAACGATCTGTTCGGCATCCAGGCCCGCGGCGGCTGCTCCTGCGCCGGCCCCTACGGCCACGAATTGCTGCATATCGGGGAGACGCAATCGGCGATGTATCGCGACCTCATCGACCAGGGGCACGAGCTGTTCAAGCCGGGCTGGGTGCGCGTCGGGCTGCACTTCAGCATGCCGGCAGCGACGCAGGCGTACATCCTTGACGCGGTGGCCTTCATCGCCCTGCATGGCGCGGCTTTCCTCGGCGCCTACACGCCGGACCTGCACAGCGGCCTCTGGTCGGCCAGCACTCCGCGTCGCGTAGCCGGCGCCGAGTCCTGGGACCGCCTCTGCGCCTGGCGCGGCCCGTCCGCACCGCTCCCCAACACCGAAGCGCCGGACTTCGCCGCGTGCCTGCGCCGCGCCGAGGGTCTCGCCGCCACCGTCGCCCGCTCCCCGGCGCCGGCATCGCCGATACCGGGCGCGCTCGAGCCGCAGCGCTGGTTCCGGATGCCGGGCGATCGCGACGATCCCTGACCTGCGGAAGCGCTGGGGACGCCCAGGCGGTCAGGCGGTCAGTTCGATCGAGACGGCCAGTGTCAATCGGCGCGCAAACTTGACCCTGGATCGGCGCCCAATATTGACCCCCTCGTAGTGCACGACGGTGAGCGCCCGGCCGGGTGGAGTTGGTCGGGGTTGCGCAGCCCGGTCGGGCGCGTCGGTG